>FLSF01361893.1_pt1 | contig 36866 bp, 32 predicted proteins | sample 1550431 | NCBI WGS metagenome assembly FLSF01 (sample SAMEA4031754, study PRJEB14383) | metagenome | biome: human; feature: oral; material: saliva | place: Philippines | collected 2014 | reverse complement strand
TACGAAGGTTAAGTAACGTGAATATTAATGCAACCTTATTTGCGCAAATCCTAGTTTTCTTTGGCTTGGTTTGGTTTACGATGAAATTCGTATGGCCTCCGATTGCCAAAGCATTGGATGAGCGTGCCGCAAAAATCGCCGAGGGCTTGGCTGCCGCCGAGCGTGGTAAGAGCGATTTTGAGCAGGCAGAGAAAAAAGTTGCAGAACTTATGGCCGAAGGGCGTAATCAGGTAACCGAAATGGTTGCCAACGCCGAAAAACGTGCTGCGAAAATTGTAGAAGAAGCCAAAGAGCAAGCTTCTCATGAAGCAGCACGCATTGCAGCCCAAGCAAAAGCTGATGTAGAGCAAGAAGTTAACCGTGCACGCGAAGTGTTGCGTGAACAGGTCGCTTCATTGGCTGTTAAAGGTGCGGAATCTATCCTGCGTAAAGAAGTCGATGCTTCCAAACATGCAGATCTGCTCAGTGCCTTAAAACAGGAGCTGTAATCTTATGGCAGAGTTCGCAACGATTGCCAGACCTTATGCGAAAGCATTGTTTAGTCTGGCTCAGGAAAAAAACCAAATCGAGTCTTGGTTGGGCGAACTGAAAGAACTCGCAGCGGTTGTTCAGGATGAGAAAGTCATTGCTTTCATCGAGCAGCCGGAAACGGGAGCTTCCGAAAAGGCAGAAACGCTCAAAGGTCTTGTCGGTATCAAAAATGTCGAATTGGCAAATTTTATTACCGTTTTGGCCGAGCAAAAGCGTTTGCTGGTATTACCGGAAATTTATGCCCAATATCAAGATTTGACCTTGATACACAACAATACGAAATCGGCAGTAATTTACAGCGCGTATGAGCTCAGTTCTCAGCAGTTGGCCGATGTTACCGATATCCTGACAAAACGCTTCAACAGCAAATTGGATGTGGTAGCTAAAGTTGCCCCTGAATTAATCGGCGGCATCAAAGTAGAAGTGGGTGATCAGGTCTTGGATTTGTCCGTACAAGGCAAACTGAATGCTTTGTATGCGACTATGACAAATTAGGAGAGTTTTCATGCAGCTTAATCCTGCTGAAATTAGCGATTTGATTAAAGCCAAAATCGAAAATCTGTCCGTCAATGCAGAAGTGCGTACCCGTGGTACCGTTGTTTCTGTTACAGACGGCATTGTGCGCATTCATGGCTTGTCAGACGCGATGCAAGGTGAGATGCTCGAATTCCCCGGTAACACTTTCGGTCTGGCCATGAACTTGGAGCGCGACTCCGTCGGTGCCGTAGTGTTGGGTGAGTACGAACACATTAAAGAAGGCGATACAGTTACCTGTACCGGCCGTATTTTGGAAGTGCCGATCGGTCGCGAATTGGTTGGCCGCGTAGTTGATGCATTGGGTCGTCCTATCGACGGTAAAGGTCCAATCAATACAACTTTGACTGCTCCAATCGAAAAAATCGCACCGGGTGTGATTGCGCGTAAATCGGTTGACCAACCCATGCAAACCGGCCTGAAAGCCATTGACTCTATGGTTCCGGTTGGTCGTGGCCAACGTGAGCTGATCATTGGTGACCGTCAAACCGGTAAAACTGCCGTAGCACTGGATGCCATCGTTAACCAAAAAGGTACAGGCGTTATCTGTATTTATGTGGCTATCGGTCAAAAAGCATCTTCTATTGCCAACGTAGTGCGCAAATTGGAAGAGCATGGTGCGATGGAACATACTATCGTGGTTGCTGCGACTGCTTCTGAAGCCGCTGCGCTGCAATACATTGCTCCTTACTCCGGTTGTACCATGGGTGAATTCTTCCGTGACCGCGGTGAAGATGCTCTGATTGTATACGATGACTTGTCTAAACAAGCCGTTGCATACCGTCAAATTTCCCTGCTGCTGCGCCGTCCACCTGGCCGTGAAGCCTATCCTGGCGACGTATTCTACCTGCACTCCCGTCTGTTGGAACGTGCAGCCCGTGTCAGCGAAAACGAAGTTGAAAAACTGACCAATGGCGAAGTAAAAGGCAAAACCGGTTCTCTGACTGCATTACCGATTATTGAAACCCAAGCCGGTGACGTATCAGCATTCGTACCAACCAACGTAATTTCGATTACAGACGGCCAAATCTTCTTGGAAACCGACTTGTTCAACGCCGGTATCCGTCCCGCAATCAATGCCGGTATTTCCGTATCGCGCGTAGGTGGTGCGGCACAAACCAAAGTCATCAAAAAACTGGGTGGCGGTATCCGTTTGGCGTTGGCACAGTACCGTGAATTGGCGGCGTTCTCACAATTTGCTTCTGATTTGGACGAAGCAACACGCAAACAGCTGCAACACGGTGAAGTGGTTACTGAATTGATGAAACAAAAACAATTCAGCACATTGAACACTGCCGAAATGGCATTGACTTTGTGGGCGATCAACAACGGTTCTTACGCAGATGTTCCGGTATCCAAAGCCTTGGCTTTCGAAGCAGAATTCCTGAGTTTCGTACGTACGCAACATCCTGAGGTTCTGGATGCGATTAATGCATCAGGCGCAATGTCTGACGAAAGCGAAAAAGCATTGACCGAAGCCATGAAATCTTTCAAATCTTCTTACGCTTACCAAGCATAAGTATTGAGATGAAAGGAGTCTGAAATGGCAGTCGGAAAAGAGATTCTCACCAAAATCCGTAGTGTTCAAAATACCCAAAAGATCACTAAAGCGATGCAAATGGTGTCTACCTCTAAAATGCGGAAGACTCAAGACCGGATGCGCTTAGCGCGTCCGTACGCCGAAAAAGTGCGTACAGTGATGAGCCATCTTGCACAGACCAATGCCGATCATGGTATCAAATTGTTGGAGCCGCACCGCGAAGTGCGTCGTGCCGGTTTCATTTTGATTACCTCGGACAAAGGTTTGTGCGGCGGCTTGAACGCAAACGTACTGAAAAAGTTTTTGGCGCAAGTTCAAGAGTATCAGGAACAAGGCATCGAAGTCGAAGTCGTGTGCCTGGGTAGCAAAGGTTTGGCTGCATGCCAAAGCATCGGTTTGAACGTTATTGCCAGTGCAACCAATTTGGGCGATACCCCGAAAATGGAAGCGTTGCTTGGCCCTTTGACCGAAATCTTCCAACGTTATGAGAAACATGAATTAGACCGTATCCATATGGTTTACTCACGTTTTATCAACACAATGCGCCAAGAGCCGCGTATGGAAGTTTTGCTGCCTATCGGTGAAAACGTTATTGACGACGGAACAGGTCATTCTTCATTTACTTGGGAATACCTCTACGAGCCGAGTCCTATCGCCGTATTGGAATATTTGGTTCGCCGCTATTTAGAGTCTGTGGTTTATCAAGCATTGAGCGACAACATGGCATCTGAACAAGCCGCGCGTATGGTAGCGATGAAAGCCGCAACCGACAACGCAGGCAATGCCATCAAAGAATTGCGCTTGGTGTACAACAAATCGCGTCAAGCCGCGATTACCACAGAATTGTCAGAAATTGTAGCAGGTGCAGCGGCAGTTTAATGCCGTCTGAAGCCTGAACAGGAAATTAGGATACGATAATGAGCCAAGGCAAAATCGTACAAGTTATTGGTGCGGTGGTTGACGTGGAATTTCCACGCGACGCTATCCCGCATGTTTACGATGCCCTGAAATTGGACGAGAACGGTCTGACTCTGGAAGTTCAACAGCTTCTGGGCGACGGCGTTGTCCGTACTATTGCAATGGGTAGTTCAGACGGCCTGAAACGCGGCATGTCTGTAAGCAATACTGGTGCGCCAATCACTGTGCCGGTAGGTAAAGGTACATTGGGTCGTATTGTCGACGTATTGGGTACGCCTGTTGATGAAGCAGGTCCGATCGATACCGACAAAAGCCGTGCCATTCACCAAACTGCTCCGAAATTCGACGAGTTGTCTTCAACTACCGAATTGCTGGAAACCGGTATTAAAGTGATCGACTTGCTGTGTCCGTTTGCTAAGGGCGGTAAAGTAGGTCTGTTCGGTGGTGCCGGTGTGGGCAAAACCGTAAACATGATGGAATTGATCAACAACATCGCCAAAGCGCACAGCGGTCTGTCCGTGTTCGCAGGTGTGGGTGAACGTACCCGTGAAGGTAACGACTTCTACCACGAGATGAAAGATTCCAACGTATTGGATAAAGTAGCCATGGTGTATGGCCAAATGAACGAACCTCCGGGCAACCGTCTGCGCGTTGCTTTGACCGGTTTGACTATGGCCGAATACTTCCGTGACGAAAAAGACGAAAACGGTAAAGGTCGCGACGTATTGTTCTTCGTTGACAACATCTACCGTTACACTCTGGCCGGTACCGAAGTATCTGCACTGTTGGGCCGTATGCCTTCTGCAGTGGGTTACCAACCGACATTGGCTGAAGAAATGGGTCGTTTGCAAGAGCGTATTACCTCTACCCAAACCGGTTCCATTACTTCCATCCAAGCCGTATATGTACCTGCGGATGACTTGACTGACCCGTCTCCAGCGACAACTTTCGCCCACTTGGACGCAACCGTCGTATTGAGCCGTGATATTGCCTCTTTGGGTATTTACCCGGCAGTTGACCCGCTTGATTCTACTTCACGCCAATTGGATCCGATGGTATTGGGTCAAGAACACTACGACGTAGCGCGCGGTGTACAGTCCACTCTGCAAAAATACAAAGAATTGCGCGACATTATTGCCATTCTGGGTATGGACGAATTGTCTGACGAAGACAAACTGACTGTAATGCGTGCCCGTAAAATCCAACGCTTCCTGTCTCAACCGTTCCACGTTGCAGAAGTGTTTACAGGTTCTCCAGGCAAATATGTCGCCCTGCGCGATACCATTGCCGGCTTTAAAGCCATCTTGAACGGCGAATACGACCATCTGCCTGAACAAGCGTTCTACATGGTAGGCGGCATCGAAGAAGCAGTTGAGAAAGCGAAAACCTTAAACTAAGGAGGTCGGCATGAGCGTCATGCAAGTTGAAGTGGTCAGTAGCGAGCAAAACATCTATTCGGGCGAAGCCAGCTTTGTGGTGGTTCCGACCGTTCAAGGTGAGCTTGGTATTTATCCACGACACGAGCCGATTATGAGTTTGGTGCGCCCCGGCGCATTGCGTTTGACTGTTCCGGGTGAAGCTGAAGAAGTGCTGGTTGCTGTTTCCGGCGGTGTTTTAGAAGTACAGCCTGACAAGATTACCGTATTGGCAGACGTTGCCGTTCGCAGTACCGAAATGGATCAGGCACGTGCTGAAGAAGCTAAGAAAGCAGCCGAGGCAGGTGTTTCTGCAGCCAAAGATGATAAATCTCTGGCCGAAGCGCACAAAGCATTGGCAGCAGCCATTGCCCAGCTGAAAACTTTGGACTACCTTCGTTCGCAAAAAAACAAGTAATGTGGGTTCATCAAGAAAAAGCACAACGAAATGTTGTGCTTTTTTATTTGCCTGAAGATAAGCGGCTTGGTATTGAAATGTCGATAGATGAGTAGATGGCAAACTTGAAATCGAAACGCTAGAATCAGTTTTTATGACTCAATTGTTGATGGATCATTGTCAAAGCAGTTAGCCTTGTTATTTGGCTAAGAATAGCCCACTCAATCTTTTTTAACCACAAAAAGCAGGTTGGATAATTCCTAATTTATTGCAACCGCAACAGATCTGAATTGATCAGTATTGAAAATATTAGAATTTGCGGAAGCTCTTGTATAAACAAAAGGCCGTCTGAAAACCTGTTTCAGACGGCCTTTAAACCATTATGACGGTATCTGTTTATGATTGGTCGATGCTTTTATCCAACCCTTGGGTCAGACCGTTGATGTCGCCACCATTCAGTCCCAACTCTTTCAAGAGACCGTCAACCAACGGGGCTTGGCTGCGGTAGCGCAGGGCGCTGTTGACCATTTGGTCTGCAAGGCTGGCTTGTGTGGTTTGGCCGTCTGAAGCACCTTCTGCGCCGTTTGCACCACCGGCAAAGCCACCCAGACCATTGACTTGCAAAATCTTGATGTCTTCGATTTTTTCCATTGGGCGGACGGATTCGCGGATGATGTCAGGCAGGTGTTTCAAGAGGGCAAGGCGGACTTGCATTTCAACCTGCTCGACGCTCAGGACATTGGCAGCTTCGTTGACGGCACGGGTACCTTCGGCGTCAACCTTGTATTGTTGCTCTTGCGCTTGCGCCAACAGAATTTTGGCATCGGCTTCACCTTTGGCTTGAAGGCGTTGTTTCTCGGCTTCGGCTTCGGCGGCGATACGCACGGCTTCAGCTCGGTCTTGTGCAGCTTGTTTTTCAGCTTCAGCGGCGACGGTGAGCGAAATCGCGTCTTTTTGTGCGGCTTCTTCGGCGGCAATTAACTCGACCGCTTTGGCACGCTCGGCGCGTTCGGTTTCGCGTACGGTAATCACGCTCTCTTCCTCGCGAACGGCAGCGGCGCGGGCTTTGTCGGCCTCTGCTTTGGCTTCGGATTCGGCACGCGATTTCTCGGCAACGGCGATGGCGCGGTCTTGCTCGGCCAACTCGATGGCTTTGCGGCGTTCAACCTCTGCCTGCTCAACGGCTTGAGCTTTGCGGATGTCTTCGTTTTTAATGTCGCGTTCGGCGGCAATGCGTTTCAAATCCACTTCGCGTTCTGCGGCAATTTTGGCTTCTTCCGCCTCGCGTTTTTTCTGAGATTCTTGTTCGGCAATGCTGGCCTCTTGTTCGGCGCGGCGGACGGCAATCTCACGCTCTTGTTCGAGTTTGGCGTATTCTTCTTCGCGTGAGATTTTCAGGCGTTGCTGCTCGGCTTCGAGGTTTTTGGTTTTAATCGCCAAGTCAGTGTCTTGTTCGATTTCGTTACGTTTTTTGCGGCGGCCTTCGATGGTTTCGGTCAGTTTGGTCAAACCTTCCGCGTCAAAGGCGTTTTGAGGGTTGAAGAACTCAAAGCTGGTTTGGTCGAGGCCGGTCAGGGAAACGGTTTCAAGTTCAAGACCGTTTTTGAACAAGTCTTCGCTCACGACTTGTTGTACTTTCTGAACGAAATCAACACGTTTCTCATGCAGCTCTTCCATCGCCATTTCGGCGGCAACGGCGCGCAGGGCATCAACGAATTTACCTTCGACGAGGTCTTTCAGCTCATCGGGGGACATGGTTTTCATACCCAGCGTTTGTGCGGCGGTCGCAATGCTCTCGGCGCTGGGTTTGACGCGGACGTAAAATTCAGCCATCACGTCAACGCGCATACGGTCGCGGGTAATCAAGGCTTGTTGGGCAGCGCGGCGCACTTCGAGGCGCAGTGTATTCATGTTGACGGGGATGATTTCGTGCAGCACGGGCAGCACCATCGCGCCGCCGTTCATGATGACTTTTTCGCCGCCGAAACCGGTGCGTACGAAGGAGACTTCTTTGCTGGCGCGGCGGTACAGACGGGTCAGGATGAGGCCGAGTACAATTAGCGCGACGAGTATGACGCCGGCGATGGTGCCGATGGAGACCAAGTTCATGGTTTTTCCTTTCTTCTTGTTAATATGCCTTTGAGGGCGGTGGATTCAGAAGGCTTTGAGGGAAAGAGGCCGTCTGAAAGGGTTAAAATTCTTAGTTTTCTCGTTCAGGTTCTTTTGTTTCAGGTTCATTTGCTATTAAAGTTTCAAACTCTGATTCTTTAAACGTTTCGGCTTGAAGTTTCATGAATTTTTCTGCAAAATTCAAATCCGATGCTTCAGACAAATAAACAAATGATAAACCTATAAAAGGTAATGATATAATTGCTAAAAACATGAAAGAATAATAAGAGTTTTTAAAATCAACTTGGGTAGGCACCCATAAAATTACTGCTGCTATTATTGCAAAAATAAAATATCTAATATAATTCAATATATAAATTTTTAACCTTCTCTTTCTATCATTGAATTTCTCTTTAAAATATACTTTTCCAACTATTGCAGAATATTCCAAGTATTTCAATCCCAAAGTGTAATACCTTAAAGCTCGATTAGGAGACTTCATCCCTAAGCAATAAATAATCTCCTCAGAATCTAATTTATTTGTACCAGAAATTGCCCCGTATCCTTTTTCTATTAAATAAGCATGAGGCTTTCTACCTTGGCATTCTGCTTGCGTAATAAGATGAATTAATTCTTTTGCCTGTCTATATTCAATTTGACTTTTAGAAAGTCTTTCTAACCCACCAAACCTGCGTATTAAGTTAGGAAAGCCAAACATACTGATGATGGATACGATCAAACTAAGTATGTTTGGCCAATCCTTTAACCATTCAGACATTTCTTATTGCTCCTCTTTACAAATAAATTATCAAAAAACTTCATTATTGATAATAAAGAATACAAATGTATCATAGTCATTCCTGTGTAGGTGAAAATCTAGAACTTTAAAAATTACAGGTATTTATAAATCTTACTGAAATTCCAAGAACTGAATTCCTACCTTAGCTAGAATGATGGCAGTCGATATTCGTATTTTTGGCGGTGCCACAAAATTTGCAGTTTCAGACGGCCTCAATCCACCAAGCTTCCGCTCGGATTCAAAATCGCTTTAAATGTATTTCCGTCCAACGACACCAGCAATACCGCATCGCCTTGTTTCAATACATCATCAGAGTCAGGCTCTACCATCACATAATGCTGTTGGCCGTAAGCATCTTTCACGCGCACCTGCGCCGCATTGCCTACCCGAGCTTCGCCCAACACCACTGTGCCGACGCGGCCGATTAAACTTTCCTGCAAAACGGCAGTGGTTTCATCTTTCGGCATAATTTTGTACAAACCGCCAGCCGTCACGCGCACCAAGGGCAAGGAAAGAAACCAAACGATGACTGCTGCCAGCGTGCCATTCAGATAACTGCCGAATACAGTGGCAAAGGCCGTCTGAAACAGATAACCCGTCAGTCCGTATACGGCAAGAAACACCACCATCAACATCAATACCGGGATACGTCCGACATACAGCCAGCTCAGGAAACGCACGAATATGCCTGCGTCCGCCACATCCAATCCGACCTCGGCGTGCGCAGTTTCGGTCAGACTGTCGGGCAACAGGTTGTCCAACCAATCGCTGATACCGCCTGCCAGCATGGAAATGACTTCAAACACACCGAGCAAAACCATCAGCGCAATGGCAATGCCGAAGATTTCAGTTTCGGGGGCGTTGATTAAATTCCACATATTGCATTTCCTTATTCTTTTTAATTTTCAGACGGCATATATTTTATTTTAAAGTTAAGCCGATTGGATATGGATATTTTTATTAATTTGTTATAACTGACAGGATTTTTCCCAATCCGGCATCTTTTTGTTATTGAAGCGTGTATGGTTTTCTTTTTTCAGACGGCCCTGTGAGGATAGGGACCGTCTGAAACCGCAATTTCCTCAATATGGCTTATGATTTCGCCTTCAACGCCGCCAATCGTTCGGCAATGCGGTTGTTGCGGCTTAAGTCTTCCAGTTCTTTCAGCTTGGCCAACTGCGCCGCATCGGTGCTGCTGTGTACCGCGTTTTGGCGACCCATCACACGGTCGAAAGCGTTGCCGCTTTTTTCAGCATCACGGGCGATGCGGTTGAGGTCGCTGCCGCCTGCCGCTTTGCCTGCGCCAGCGTTCTGCTGCGCAACGCGCCAGTCTTGCAACTGCTGCTGCATCTCGCGTTTTTTTGCCTGCAGGGCGGCGATAAAGCCTTCGAGCTCTTTTTCCTGCGCGGCGCAGTCGGCGATGGTGTTTTCCAAGATGGGCAGACGCGCTTCGATGTCCATCTGTTCGGCGATGCCTGCCTCGGCAAGATCATCGCGACCGGCAGCTACGGCAGCTTGCAGATTGGCATCGATGGCTTCGTGGCGGTTGCTCTCGTCCGCCATTTTCTTGGCGGCAAGGTGTTTCTGCGCCAACACTTTGCCCAACTCGGCGCGTACTTCGTCCACCGCCCGCTCGATTTCGCGGATGCTCTCGTTCATGACCGCTTCAGGTGCAAGGTTTTCCGCCGCATCAATCAGGGCATGAAAACCGCCGCTTACCAGACGGCCTACTCGGCGGGATAGGGTTTCGCTCATTTGGATTTTCCTTTCACTAAAATGTGTTTGTTTCATTTGGTATGGTGGCAGTCTTAAACTTCATTTGCCTGCTGCACAATCTTTGCCAGTTTCAAAGTATTTTCAAGCTGTTGCAACACGCTGTCGTCGTATGCCGCTCCTTTGCCGGTTACGGCGAGTTGCAAGATGCTGTCGGTCAGGCGGACGATGCGCCACATCAGTTCGCGTTCGTATTTTTTCAAATCGTCGAGGTCGGCTTCTTCGGGCAGGTCGGCGGCGAGTGTTGCACCTAAGTCGGGAAGCTGTTCAAACAGCCTCGCCACGATATGCGAATGCACTCCGGCCTGTTTTTCAGCGTGCAAGATTTCGTGTTTCGCCGCTTGGAAAAATTGCTCCTGCGCCGTCAGTGCTGAGCTGTAATCGCGTGTCTGCGTATGCGCCAAGCGCGCCAGCTTCAGCAATTCGCGGATTTTTTCAGACGGCGTATTCGCACCTTCGATTTTGAGTTCGGCAATAAAATCAGCATCTTCCTGTGTGATGCGCACGCTGATTGGGATACGGTTCGTTGCATTCATATTCGTTTAATTTGGTTTGTATTCATTTGAATACAAATATACAAGATGGGATTCTGCGGCGCAATACCTGAAACCGTATATTTATGTAAACATCAGGCCGTCTGAAACTTGATTTTCGGTTTTCAGACGGCCTTTTCCTTTATAATCCGTACATTATTTTCATACACACAGCAGGTTCTCCATGTCTAACAAACCCACACTCCTTCTTGTTGACGGCTCTTCTTATCTTTACCGCGCCTATCATGCTATGGGGCAGAATTTGTCTGCGCCCGACGGTGCGCCGACGGGGGCGATGTATGGCGTGTTGAACATGCTGCGCCGCCTGCGTGCGGATTATGTGCATGATTATTGCGCGGTGGTGTTTGATGCGAAGGGCAAGAATTTCCGCCACGAGATGTTTCCCGACTATAAGGCGACGCGTCCGCCGATGCCGGACGATTTGCGCTCGCAGGCGGAAGCCTTGCCGGATTTGGTGCGCCTGATGGGCTGGCCGGTGCTGGTGATTCCGCAAGTGGAAGCGGACGACGTTATCGGCACGTTGGCGGCGATGGCTGGCGAAGCAGGGTGGAACGTGGTGGTGTCCACCGGCGATAAGGACATGGCTCAGTTGGTGAACGAGCGCGTGACGCTGGTGAACACGATGAGCGGAGAAACGCTGGACATTGAAGGCGTGAAGGAAAAATTCGGCGTGCGTCCCGACCAAATCCGCGATTATCTCGCGCTGATGGGTGACAAGGTGGACAACGTGCCGGGCGTGGAGAAGTGCGGCCCGAAAACGGCGGTGAAGTGGCTGGAAGCCTATGGCTCGCTGGCCGGTGTGATGGAACACGCTGGCGAAATCAAAGGTAAGGTCGGCGAAAACCTGCAAGCCGCGCTGCCCCAATTGCCGCTGTCGTATGATTTGGTAACGATTAAAACCGATGTGGACTTGCACACTGAGCTTTCAGACGGCCTCGAAAGCCTGCGCCGCACTACGCCGAAATGGGCGCAGCTGGTTGTCGATTTTAAACGCTGGGGCTTCCGCACTTGGCTGAAAGAGGCAGAGAGCCGTATGCACGAAGCGCAAAACACAGATTTATTCGGCAGCGAACATATCGGCGAACAAGCCGCATTGGCGATGGAAACACAGCCTGAAAAGGAACCCGAACTCGCTCCAGCCCCTGAAAAACTGGATTATCAAGCCGTTACCACCGAAGCGCAGTTTGCCGCTTTGTTGGACAAACTGTCGCAGGCGGACAAAATCGGCATCGATACGGAAACCACGTCCCTAGACGCGATGAACGCCTCGTTGGTCGGCATCAGCATCGCGTTCCAAGCAGGCGAAGCAGTTTACATCCCCGTAGGACACAGCCTGGCCGCCGCGCCCGAACAGCTTGATTTGCAAGACGTATTAGGTCGTCTGAAACCGCATTTGGAAAACCCCGCCCTGAAAAAAATCGGGCAAAACCTCAAATACGACCAACACGTTTTCGCCAACTACGGCATCGCGCTGAACGGCATTGCCGGCGACGCCATGCTCGCTTCCTACATCATTGAGAGCCATCTCGGACACGGATTGGACGAATTGTCCGAACGCTGGCTGGGCTTGGAAACCATTACCTACGAATCGCTGTGTGGCAAAGGCGCGAAACAAATCGGTTTTGCCGACGTCGCCATTGAGCAGGCAACCGAATACGCCGCCCAAGACGCCGATTTCGCCCTGCGCCTCGAAGCGCACCTGCGCGCGCAAATGGATGCCAAGCAGCTTGAAATGTATGAAAAAATGGAACTGCCCGTCGTGCAGGTATTGTTTGAAATGGAACGCAACGGCGTACAAATCGACCGCGCCGAACTCGCCCGCCAAAGTGCGGAACTCGGCGCCGAGCTGATGAAGCTCGAACAAGAAGCCTACGCCGCCGCAGGCCAGCCGTTCAACCTCAACTCGCCCAAACAGCTGCAAGAAATCCTGTTCGACAAAATGGGCATCCCCACCAAAGGCCTGAAAAAAACCGCCAAAGGCGGCATTTCCACCAACGAAGCCGTGCTCGAACAGCTTGCGCCTGACTATCCATTGCCCAAAATCATCCTGCAAAACCGCAGCTTGGCGAAACTCAAATCCACCTACACCGACAAACTGCCCGAAATGATTTCCCCCAAAGATGGCCGCGTGCATACCACCTATGCCCAAGCCGTCGCCATTACCGGCCGCCTCGCGAGCAACAACCCCAACCTGCAAAACATCCCCATCCGCACCGCAGAAGGCCGCCGCGTGCGCCGCGCCTTTACCGCACCGCAAGGCAGCGTCATCGTTTCCGCCGACTATTCCCAAATCGAGCTGCGCATCATGGCGCACCTCTCCGGCGACAAAACCCTCATCGCCGCGTTCCAAAACGGCGAAGACGTACACCGCCGCACCGCCGCCGAAGTATTCGGCATCGCCCCCGAAAACGTCTCGTCCGAACAACGCCGCTACGCCAAAACCATCAACTTCGGCCTGATCTACGGCATGGGACAATACGGCCTTGCCAAATCATTGGGCATCGACAACATCTCCGCTAAAAACTTTATCGACCGCTACTTCGCCCGTTATCCCGGCGTCGCCGAATATATGCAGCGCACCAAAGAACAAGCCGCCGCGCAAGGCTTCGTCGAAACCCTGTTCGGCCGCCGCCTCTACCTGCCCGACATCCACAACAAAAACGCCAACGCCCGCGCCGGAGCCGAACGCGCCGCCATCAACGCCCCCATGCAAGGCACCGCGTCCGACCTCATCAAACGCGCCATGATAGACGTATCCCGCTGGCTGGTTTCAGACGACCTGAAGAGCAAACTGATTATGCAGGTGCATGACGAACTGGTGTTGGAAGTACCCGAAGCCGAACTGGATTTAGTCAAAGAAAAACTGCCGCAGATTATGGCGAAAGTGGATGAAGGGATGTTGAACGTGCCGCTGGTGGCAGAAGTGGGTGTGGGTATGAATTGGGAAGAGGCGCATTGAGATGGTATAGTGGTTAACAGATTGTTTTGAGAAAGGAATAAAGTAATGAGTGTTCAAGATTCAATTGGCGACAGTGTAGAGTTATTCAATAAGAAAAAATTTGACGAAGCGATTGAGAAGCTGAATCAGGCTTTAGATGGAATCGAAGATAAAAATAGCCAAATTCAAGAGCAAAACGATATTCAGTATTGGCTTGGTCGCTGCTATTTAGAGCAAGCGATGAAAGCCCAAGACAAGGAGTCGGAGGAACAGTTGTTTGGGCAGGCCGTTGCGCATTTACAGCAATCGTTGGAATTTGCCGAAAAGTTGAAAGGCACAAACAGTATTCAGGAACAAATCAATGCTCAATCTTGGCTAGGTTTTTGCCATTTAATACAGACAATACAAGCCAAAGGTAATGCTGCGGATGAGTTGTTTAGGCAGGCTATTGAGCATTTTCAACAGTATTTGTATCTTGCTAAACAATTGGAGGGTAAAAACAGCATTCAGAAACAGAACGAAGCCGAATCTATGCTAGGCATTTGTTATTTTGAACAGGCCCTAAAGGTCGAAACTGAAATGACAGCTGAGCTTGCACAGAATGATAAACATTGTCAACAGCGACTGGAGCTTTCTAAGAAATTACTATCATCAGTTCAAGAAAGATGGGGCAGATATTTCGAATGGAAAGAACAGAAAATACAACGAGATTTATTTCAAACTCAAAAAGGAGAATTAATAAACGCCATCACTACCATTCTGGCAGTTTTAAATATCCCACCTATGGAATTAGGATCAATTCCTCTTGCCCATTACACTTCGCCTTCAGTATGCGAAAGAATATTTGGCATCGTCAGTGATAAAGCCGATGATAAAGTTCCCGTCGATAGTAACAAGGTTAGGCCGATGAGAATAGCCAGCTCCACCTACATGAATGACCCGACTGAAGGGGAAGGACTGTTGGAGTTGTTGAATCTGCAGGATTTGGAATTGGAAAACAAGGTTGATTGTCCTGTCCATAATGCTTTCTTTACCTGTTTTTCCAGCCGCGTCAACGATTTAAACCAGTTCCGTCTGTATGGCAAAGAAAACGGCGTGGAAGCATCGGGCTGCTGCTTGGTATTTAATAAAAACGGAGATTGGTTGAAAGAGCCTGATGTTTCTGCTTCGTTCAGAGGTTTTACAAATAAACAGAATGAAGATTTCAAAGAACCAATAGAGGCAGATGTAGCGGGTTCAAAAGATGAAAACCTACCGCTTTATCAGGTAGCTTATATCGCTTATTACGATGAATATATTGCTAAGGAAAAATGCATAATATGGCTACCTAATGAAGAGAATCCAAAATTCGGTATTCGATTAGAGCCTGTAGGAAAGAATTCAAGTTGGCATGAATTTCGTATCGGCAAGCTTAAAAAAGCATTGGAGAATTTGATAGAAAAATCTAATAATATCAGTGATGAAGACAGAAAAGCTTTGGAGTATATCCGCTATCTGTTTAAAGATTTTGCATTCCGTGACGAGGAAGAGTTTCGCTTGCTGAAAATTGAACAAATCGGTTCGGATAAAATCGAATATTGTGAAGCCACAAAATCTATTTATCTGCTTTATACCGATGTGCGCAATATGGTGGACGAGGTAATTTTGGGGACGAATTACGAAAAGAGTGGAAATCATCGCAAGGCGGAAGTGTTTCAGCACTTAATGCGCAAGCATTATCCAAACGTTAAAGTGTCCCGCTCATCGTTGCCGATTAATGCCAATCCGCCGATTAAGAAGGATTAATCAATCTCAGGCCGTCTGAAAATCCCTAAACATTTTCAGACGGTCTTTTTATGCCGATTCTTTATCTTCTATTCGCCGTATGCTTTTATTCTCGGCCTTTTGTCTCTTTTTTTCATGAATAATGTTGCCGGTGTTACAATCGGCATATTCTTATTGTTATCAAACAGGTGTTTCATGCAGTTTTTTGGCCTGCTTATTCCTATTATGATCGGCTATTTTCTTGATGAAATGGCCACGGGCGTGATTATTGGGTCGTTGTTTTGGCTGGTTGCTTGGTCGATTGCCAAACAGCGTCAAGAAGAGCGTTTGGCTGAATCTGCTACGGCAGGCGAGAGGATGCAGAAGCTGGAGCAGGAAATCGAGCTGCTGAAACGGCGTTTGTCGGTGTTGGAACATGAGGCTGTCCGTGATGAGGCGAAGGTAGGGCAGGGGCTTGAGGTTCGGCCTGTTGCCGATGTTCAGACGGCCTCTGAGCCACGTCATGTCCAGGTTGAGCCTGAGGCGGAAGCTGCGCCTGTTAAGCAGAAAATTGAAGAGGCGTTTGCCCCTTCTTTTTCTATACCTATTAATCCTGTTTCTGCCAAGGCTGCTGCTTCGTCTGAGCCTGTTGCGGAAGAAGTTGTCGAGGCGTTTGCTCCGGTTGCTGCTGAACAAGCAGGGCTGCCTAAGGAAGAGGCTGTTATTGCTTCGATGCCGTCTGAAAGTGGAGATGAGCCATCGCGTCAATTCGTTATCCATAAAGATAAGGTGGAAAGCGGAGAGTACAAGTTTTCTGACAATCCGATTGTTGCTTGGTTCTTGCGCGGTAATCCGCTGTTGAAAACCGGTATTGTGGTGCTGTTCCTCGGCTTGGCGTTCCTCTTGCGCTATGCCTCCGAGCGGGTTCATGTGCCGGTGGAGCTGCGTTATTTGACTGTGGCAGGCGCGGGTTTGGCGGCGGTGGTCGGCGGCTGGAAGCTGCAAAGCCGTAAGCGTGAATATGGCTTGGTGTTGCAGGGTTTCGGCGTGGCGGTGATGTATTTGACGGCGTTGGCGGCGTTGAAACTGCATCCGCTGCTGCCTGTGTCGGTCGTGTTCGGGCTGATGGTGGCGATGGTTGTGCTGATGGCGTGGCTGGCGGTAAGGCAGAATGCGCAGATTATGGCGCAGGTTGCTTTAATCGGCGGTATGGCCGCGCCTTTGCTGACTTCAGACGGCAGCGGCAATTATTTGGTGCTGTTTTCTTATCTTGCCCTGCTCAACGGCGGTGTGGCCGTGATTGCGTGGTTTAAGGCATGGCGTCCGCTGAACCTGACGGGTTTTGTCGCTACTTTTGCCATTGCCGCGCTGTGGGGCATGCGAAGTTATACGCCGCAACATTTCGCCACTACCGAGCCTTTCTTGATTTACCACTGGCTGCTCTATACCTTTATCGCGTATCTGTTCGCACGCCGTAAGCTGACGGAAAACAGCGAAGACGGCGTTACGCCGATTGCCGACAATGCGACTTTGGAAGAAATCGGCAAGAGTATTTATACACACGGCCTGCGCGTGCATGTCCTCGACCATACTTTATTGTTTGGCACGATGGCGGCGGCGTTCGGCCTGCAATACCGCATGGTGGAGCATTGGCCGTCTGCGGATGCGCTTTCCGCATTGGGTTTTGCCGCTGTTTACGGACTGGCCGCGCTGCTGCTAAAACGTCAGCAGGGTTTGTATATTTTGCGTCAGGCGTTTTTTGCGTTGGCGGTGTTGTTCCTCACAATTGCCGTTCCGCTTTATTTTGAACCGAGCAATACGGTTATTTTGTGGAGTGCCGAATCCGCACTGGTTTATTTCTTCGGTCTGCGCCAACAGCGTCCGCATATCCGTTTGGGTGCGCTGATGGTTTATCTCTTGGCGGCACTGATTCAGCTGGGCAATTATCAGGGCTTCGGCACCGATACCGTTTTGGAAGGGCAGTGGTTTACGACGGTTGTGGTGTTGCTTGGCGGAGCGGCGATTTATTTATTGTGGAATTTCTTGCGGCGCGAAGGTTCGGCGCAATGGGAAAAATCCGTTCAGACGGTCGTGTTGTCCGCCGCCTTGCTGTACATCTCTATTTTGCCTTTGCTTTTCTTGGCCGACCAAGGCAGCATTGTCGCTCTTTCCGCTTTGGCGGCGGCGTGGGCATTCTGCCGACGCAAACATGAGCCGAATGTGTTCATCACATTTGCCTTGGGCAATGTATTGTTTGCCCTGTTGCTGCAAGCCGGCATCATTTATGAATCCCAAGGCTTCCTGAGCCATCTGTACCTTATTGCCGCTACGCCTTTGCTGTTTGCGGCTGCCTACGCGCTGCAATATCCGCGTGTGCCGGTTGCAAGCGAAAAGCCGGAAGGAAACGAGGTTTACTTTGCGCAGGTTTCAGGCTGGATCATCCTGCTTACTGCGTTGGCAACAGGCAGCTACGCCCTTTATATGCAATGGACAGGCGAGGAAACCCTGTTTATCGAGTTGTGGATGTGGCCGATATTTGCCGGTCTGCTGCTGTTTGCCAAACGTTTGAAATGGGAAGAGCTTCTGCAGGCAAACTTGGCATTCCTGCCCGTGTTTGCCCTACATTTTGTCTTTTACCATACCGAACACGCATGGACAGCCGCCGCAGCCTTGCCGCTTGTGGCCGCTACCGTGTTGAACTTCATCATTCTGAACAACTATCCGCGCCCTGATCTGATTTGGTTGCACAAACTCAATATCACGATACTCGGCGTGCTTTGGACGCTTTGGACCGCGCTGTATGTCGGCGGCCTTCTCTCCGGCGTTTGGACTCAGCTTTCATGGCTGGTCGTGCCTTTGGCGATGTGGATTGTTTTCCATATGCAGCGCCAACGCGCATTTTTCAGACGGCATCAAACCATTTATCAGCATTTCGCCTTGCCGTTGTGCGCCCTTGCCGCCGCTTGTTGGATGCTGTGGACCAACTTCTCCACGCCGTTCCAACCTGCGCCGTTGCCGTATATTCCCGTGCTTAACCCATTGGAACTCGCCAGTGCCGGTATGCTTTGGTTTGCCCTGAAATCCCTGCCCGACGCCTTGCCGCCCGACCTTCGCCGTACCACGGCAACTACAGTCGCCTCCTTGGCATTTATGCTGATCAGCGCAGGCGTGATGCGCGTATGGCATTTCTACGACGGCATCACTTGGCGTCTCGACATCATGCTCCAATCCTTCGGCCTGCAAGCCAGCCTCTCCGTCGTTTGGGCAGTAACCGCCATCATCTTGATGGTACTCGGCAACCGCCGCAAACAGCGTTCCTACTGGATGACAGGAGCGACGCTGATGGGCATCGTAGTCGTCAAACTCTTCCTGATCGAGCTTTCCAACAGCGGCGGTATCGCGCGCATCGTCTCCTTCATCATCGTCGGTCTGTTGCTGCTTCTGGTCGGCTGGTTTGCCCCCGTTCCGCCTAAAGAAGAGAATGATGGCGAACACAACTCCTAATCATTAATCTCAAATAAAAAGGCCGTCTGAAAACTGATTTAGTTTTCAGACGGTCTTTTCCTTTGCAAAATTATCCTTAAATGTCTTATTAGGAATTTAGGGGACGTCTCTTGTTGTATTTATCACACTGATTTTAATAGAATTCAACTTTTCAACTAAAATGCTTGAATTATGCTTTGTAATTTGCTATTATTGTTCCGAGTCAAATGCAATATGTACTGCAAATATAAGAAAAGGAGCTTGAACAATGGGACTGACTACATTTGGCGAGACCGTTCGGGCGGCTCGTCGTCAAACTAAACAGACGTTAAAAACAATGGCTGATACATTAGGTACTTCTCCCGCTTTCTTAAGTGCTATTGAAACTGGTCGCAGTAAAGTACCAATGGATTTTGTAGAAAAAATTGAAGATTTTTTCCAAAGTTTAGGCTATCCAGTTCATGATTTGAAGCAAAAAGCGATGGTTTCTAATGAAAATGTATCGTTAAGTGGCTTAAGTTTACAACAGCAAATGTTGGTAGCTGGTTTTGCCAGTTCGGATTTTAGCAAAGAACAATTGGAGCGATTTGCTGAATTGTTAAGAAGTATTCATCAGAGATAATCATTGAAAGAAAATAATGATGCAACCAATTAATTATTTAATGCGTGGTGTGCGCGTGGAAATATTAAGTGAAGATACAATTGATTTTTTTGCAAATGAAGCTGCCAAGTTTTTGGGAGTGGATAAGCGTACCCGTAAAAAAATGGATACGTTTATGGAGATGCTGGAAGAGTACGGCATTGTAATTGATATTGTGGCGGATGATGAGTGGCTGGATATTACCAATGCTATGTGTAATAACGGCACTATTCTACTGCCCAATAGCCTCTATTCGCGTATTTGCCTTGGCGAAGATGAGGCTATTTTTATTTTCTTTCATGAGTTAGGACACCTACTATTAGGTCATAAAGCGATGCTTCATCACAGTGATACATTACCTACGAAGCAGGAAGATTCCGAATGGCAAGCTGATGAGTTTGCAAAATGTATTTTGAGAAAAATGGGGATTAATTATATCCCAGAGCAGTTGAGTTTGAAATTTTAAAAAAGAAAAACGACTTGGAATGCTGCTAACATCCCAAGCCGTATATAGTTAGTGGTTTGAATGTGCAACTTTACACTAACCAGCGTGTATAGAGATAATACACTTGATTGACAATCTGATGATTATCTAACTATACAGTTGAGAGCGCAAATTTTTTACACTCCAAAACGGTTGTAAAAGTTTGGAAATGTGGCATGCCTTTAACAAGGAAAGGTTAAATATATGACCTGCAACTGTAACTGTACTAGTTTAAAACCAGTACGTGTTCGACAATATGACCGCTACCGCAATGGTCAGTGGGAAGTTGTATGTACTCATTGCCGCAGTTTACCTAATCGATAACTGACAGTGAAGCTACAGCCCTTAAACGATAATTAAACCTAATTTATCAATGGCTTAATCAACGTTTAAGGGCTTTTTATGTCTTGATTGGACCTATGGGCATTAGGGCAAACATCCCTAACCAATTATTTCAGGTGAATTGTAGGCTGATAACCTTTTGCTTCTTCCGAACCGTCGAAAGGCACCACAACACCATCTTCGTAGGTGATGTATGCTTTGTATTTAACGGAAACATCGCCTTTAGGATTGAGCGCAATAAAAGGGAACGCAGTAAATTCGCTCGCTTCCATGCGGCCTTTGTAAGTAATGCTGGCGATATTGCCCTCAGCATTTTTCTCGGTCGTATAAGTCCAACCCGGCATAGGATGGACAAACAACAATTTAACGCCTTCAGCAACAACCATTTTCACTTTAGTCACCGCTTTTCCGCGATTGGTAGGCACATTCAGGCGGAAATGGTCTGATTTTCCTGCAATACTGTCCACACCGTTGGCGTAATTGCGAATAGTTACGTGTGCCTGAGCATCCATCATAAACGCGGACAAGGCTAAAGCTGAAAACAATAGTTTCATTTTTATTAGAGAATCTCCGTTGTAAGAATAAATAAAAATCTCACCGTTGAAGGCTTGCCCGCATCCTAGCAGAGAACGTCTATCAGATAAGCATATCTTTTATTTGTGTGATTCAGAACAAATAATCCAATATGGATATAAAATTTTCGTTAATCTCTGATGGATTAATTGCTAGATGAATTATTAATCTTATTAATAAATAATGGGTATTTTAGACAAAAGGCCGTCTGAAAAAAGCAGCGTTATCTGTTTTCAGACGGCCTTTATTTTTTAGAAGGTAGCATCTGCTTTGTTCTAGAATGTCTAATCGTATTGAGTTATGATGCCTTTTAATATATAAATGGATACGCCGTAGGCCGTCTGAAAAAAGAAAACGGGTGCAACCCGAATATCCGCATACCACGCATAATGCGCCCGACAGACTGACCATGGGCGGACACATAAAGATAAAAACCGCTACCGAAGGAAATAGAAAATGCCTAACCGCAATGAGCTTCCCTTAATTTATTCTTGTTCCGGATGTTCCGATGTGGCGCAGCTGGCCAACAACACTGCCGTAGCGCTCGACCATGCCGGAGAATTTGAAATGTCGTGCATTTCCGGCGTGGGCGGCAAAGTTGCGCCGTTGGTACGCAAAGCTCAGTCCGGACGGCCGATGTTGGTTATTGACGGCTGTCATCTGCATTGCGCCAAATCGTGTTTGGAAAATGTGGGCGTTGAAATCCCGGAAGGGCATCATGTGAAACTATACGAACTGGGCTACAAAAAACGCTTTGGCAAAAGCTATGACGAAGCTACGGTAGAAGAAGTTTATCAATATGTTTTGACGAAGAAGGGCGATGTATTGAGCAGTTAATAACTTTTAATAACAAAAAATTTAATCAAGAGGAAACAATCCATGGAACAATTATTTATTCCTGGCAGTATTATTGCCGATTATTTTTATCTCGGCCTTTTCCTGCTGGTTGCCGCGTCTTTGATTGCGGGCTATGTCGATGCTATTGCGGGCGGAGCAGGGCTGATTTTGATTCCCGCATTTTTGATGGTAGGTTTACCGCCTCAGGTCGCGTTGGCACAGGAAAAATTGGTGAGTACCATCGGTACGGTGGCTGCGATTAAAAATTTTATGAAGAGCAGTTCGATCGTATGGCATATTGTGCCGGTTGGCATTGTTGCGGCTTTAATTGGGGCATTTGTCGGTGCAAAAGTCATTTTGATTCTTCCGGTGGAAACCATCAATTACATTATTCTTGCGTTTTTGCCCATAGGCTTGCTGGCAACTTTGTTTAAAGGTGTTTTGCTGAAAAAAGAAGACGAGCGTGGCGAGATAAAAAAATCCGTTATCGCCGTATTTTTAACTTGTCTGATTGTTGGTTTTTATGACGGTTTTTTTGGCCCGGGTACAGGTAGTATTTTCATCATTGCTTTGTTTGTCATTAACAAATTGTCGTTGTTGCAGGCTTCGGCTACTTCCAAGATTTTCAATTTTGCTTCTAACATCGGGGCATTTGTTGCCTTCTTGATAGCAGGGAAAATGGCGTTCCTAATCGGAATCCCGATGATTTTGGCAAATTTGTTGGGCAACCATTTTGGCAGCCTCCATGCTATTAATTCAAACGGAGAAGTTATTCGTAAGGTTTTGGTTGTAACGGTTTTGCTGATTATCGTTTCAATGGCATATAAGGCTTTTTCGGCTTAGTAGGTAGATGTTAAAAGGCCGTCTGAAAAATTTTCAGACGGCCTACTTTTTATTAGTTATCTAAAAACTCATCTTCATGCCGCAAGCTGCGGATAAAGGTTTCAAAATCGGGGGCAAGTTCGACTATTTCAAAATCCCATTCTTGTTCGACAAGCACCACTTTCGGCTCTCCGTCTTTTCCATACTCTCGATAGTCCAAGGCAAACATGGCATGTCCTGCAGATGGGTCGTTAGCAAAATACACGCCGATAGGCGGATATTCCCATTCTTCCAGCCAAAGTTTTTGCCCCATCGCGCCGCACAGACTCCCTTCTTTTTCAAAACCGATTCCTGATACCTCGCAAATTTGCACATGATCTTCCGCCCACGAATTTCTCTGAGTAGTCGGAAAGCAGTTTTTGATAAATATCCCGCCGTTTTGTACTGCCATCAATGCAATAAAACTTTGTGGCAATTTATAGCCTAGCTCACTTTCTACAGCAGCCAAAATCTCAGGGGTAAATGAGGCTTCTTTGTAGTCCTTATCCGCCCAACTATTAGATTCCCAAACGGAGGACAAATCAAAATCTTTAAAAACTTGGGGCATAATGTTTTTCCTTATTGATTTCAGTTATAACAGGTGGGTGGATATTTATACCCGACTTTTACTGTCTGTCATTCCCGTCTGAGCGGGAATGACGGCGGAATTTGGGGCAAAGCTTGTTGCCCTCGTTTTTCAGACGACCTCTGTCATCTCCCTTTTACATCTCTTCCAATTTCGCAAACTTGGTGTCCAGCTCTTTTACGCCCTGTTTGCCGAAGTTGATGGTCAGTCGGGCGGATTCGCCTTTGTCCACGGCATCGATGATGACGCCGGTGCCGAATTTGGCGTGGCGGACGTTTTGTCCGATGCGGAAGCCTGCGTAGGTTTGCGGCTGTTTGTAGTCGTTGATGATTTTGTCTTTGGGCGCGGCGGTTTGGCGCGGGCTGCCGTAGCTGTCGTAGGCGGGTTTTTTGACGGATAGGTAGTGCAATACTTCGGGCGGGATTTCTTCGACGAAGCGGGAGACGATGCCGAATTGGGTTTGTCCGTGCAGCATGCGTTGTTGCGCCATGGTGATGTAGAGGCGTTTTCGGGCGCGGGTGATGGCGACATACATGAGGCGGCGTTCTTCTTCGAGGCCGCCGCGTTCGGCAAGGCTCATTTCGCTGGGGAAGCGGCCTTCTTCCATGCCGGTGAGGAAAACGGCGTTAAATTCCAAGCCTTTGGAGGCGTGGACGGTCATCAGTTGGACGGCTTTTTCGCCTGCACCTGCTTGGTTTTCGCCGGATTCGAGGGCGGCGTTGCTGAGGAAGGCGAGGATGGGGAAGGCGGGGTCGTCTGAAATGTTTTCAGGCAGGGTTTCAAAGTTGCTGTCTTCGGGTTTGAACTCGATGGCGGCGTTGACGAGTTCGTCGAGGTTGTCGAGGCGGTCTTGGTTGTCGCCTTTTTGGGTTCGGTAGTGTTCGGTCAGGCCGCTGTCTTTGAGTATGCCGACGATGATTTCGGACAGGGGCATTTGTCCGACTTGGTTGCGCAGGGCTTCAATCAGGTGGACGAAGGCGGCGATTTTGGTGGCTTTTGCGCCGGCATTGCAGGCTGCCTGCCAAAGGGTGATGCCTTGTTCGTTTGAGGCCGTCTGAAGGTTTTCGATGGTGCGTGCGCCGATGCCGCGCGGTGGGAAGTTAATCACGCGCAAGAGGGCGTTGTCATCGTCGGGATTGACGGCGAGGCGCAGGTAGGCGAGCGCGTGTTTGATTTCTTGGCGTTCGTAAAAGCGCAGGCCGCCGTAGATTTTGTAGGGAATGCCGCTGCGGAACAGGCTTTGTTCGATAACGCGCGATTGGGCGTTGCTGCGGTAGAGGACGGCGATTTCGTCCAAATCCCAGCCTTCGCGTTCGAGGGCTTTGGTTTCGTCAACGATGAATTGGGCTTCTTCGAGGTCGGTAAAGGCGGAATAGTAGCGGATTTTGTCGCCTGCTTCGGCGTCGGTGCGCAGGTTTTTGCCGAGGCGTTCGTCGTTGTTTTCGATAACGGCGTTGGCGGCGGCGAGGATGTTGCCGACAGAGCGGTAGTTTTGTTCGAGTTTGACGGGCGCGTCGATGTGGAACTCTTCCATCAGCGCGGTCATGTTGCCGACGTTTGCGCCGCGGAAACGGTAGATGCTTTGGTCGTCGTCGCCGACGGCAAACACTGCCGCGTTGCCGCCCGCCATGAGTTTCAGCCAGGCGTATTGCAGTTTGTTGGTATCTTGGAACTCGTCAACGAGAATGTGATTGAAGCGGTTTTGATAGTGTTGGCGCAGGATTTCGTTGTTTTGCAGCATTTCGTAGCTGCGCAGCATGAGTTCGGCAAAATCGACCACGCCTTCGCGTTGGCAGATTTTGTCGTATTCGGCGTAGCACTCAATCATGCGGCGCGTGTGCGGATCGGGCGCGCTCAACACGGAAGCGCGCAAACCGGATTCTTTTTGCGCGTTGATAAAGCCTTGCAGCGAACGCGGTGCGATGATTTCTTCAGCGATGTTGAGGTTTTTGAGCAGGCGTTTGATCAGGGAAAGCTGGTCGCCGCTGTCGAGGATTTGGAAGGAAGAGGGCAGGCCGGCATCGCGGTGGTGCAGGCGCAAAAAGCGGTGGCAGAGACCGTGGAACGTGCCGAGCCACATGGCGCGGACGTTGACGGGAATCATCGCGCCGAGACGGGTTTGCATTTCTTTGGCGGCCTTGTTGGTAAACGTTACCGCCATAATGCTGTGTACGCTGGCTTGCCCGCTTTGCAAAAGCCATGCGATGCGCGTGGTCAGCACGCGCGTTTTGCCGCTGCCCGCGCCTGCCAAAACGAGAGCGGATTGCGGCGGCCAGGTTACGGCGGAGAGTTGTTCGGGGTTTAAGCCTTGCAGGAGGTTGGGGGCGGATTCGTTGGGAAACATGAAGAGGCCGTCTGAAAATAAATGGGAATGCGATATTTTAAAGGAAATACAAAAGGCCGTCTGAAAAGATGTTTCAGACGGCCTTTGCGTTGGAAGCCGATTAGAACGGACGTACTTCCAAACCGAACATACGGCGCGCGGTGTTCAGCATTTGGCAGCTGAAGCCCCACTCGTTGTCGTACCATGCGAACACTTTAACCATTTTGCCTTCGGTTACTTTGGTCAGCGTAGAGTCGAATGTGCTGGCTTGGGTGGTGTGGTTGAAGTCCATAGAAACCAGCGGCAGGGTGTTGTAACCCAAAACGCCTTTCAGACGGCCTTCTTCGGAAGCGGCTTTCATCAGTGCGTTGATTTCTTCGACAGAAGTGTCGCGGCTTGCTTGGAAGCTCAGGTCAACCAGGGAAACGTTGACGGTCGGTACGCGGATGGCGAGGCCGTCGAGTTTGCCTTTCAGGGCAGGTAATACCAAGCCGACGGCTTTTGCCGCGCCGGTTTTGGTCGGAATCATGTTTTCCACGCCGCTACGCGCACGGCGCAGGTCTTTGTGGCGTACGTCGGTGACGGTTTGGTCGTTGGTCAGTGCGTGGATGGTGGTCATCACGCCGTTTACGATGCCGATGTTTTCGTTCAATACTTTGGCTACGGGTGCCAGGCAGTTGGTGGTACAAGACGCGTTGGAGATAACGGTCATGTCGCCGGTAATCACGTCGTCGTTTACGCCGTAAACGATGGTTGCGTCAACGTCATCGCCGCCGGGAGCGGAAATCAGTACTTTTTTCGCGCCGCTTTCCAAGTGGATTTTGGCTTTCTCTTTGCTGGTGAACGCGCCGGTACATTCCATGACCAGGTCAACGCCCAATTCGCCCCATGGCAATTCGGCAGGATTGCGGGTGGAGAAGTAAGGGATTTTTTTACCGTTGATGATGAGGTGTTTTTCATCATGGGAAACATCGGCGTCAAAGCGGCCGTGAACAGTGTCAAATTTGGTCAGGTGGGCGTTGGTCTCGATGCTGCCGCTGGCGTTGATGGCAACGATGTCGAGTTGGTCTTGCAGTTTGTAGTCGAAAATAGCGCGCACTACTTGGCGGCCGATGCGGCCGTAACCGTTGATGGCAACTTTGATACCCATGGCTTTTCCTCTTCTTTTGGGTTTGGGTTGTGGATTGAATGGCGGCAATTATAGCAAAAATGTAGTGCTGTGTAATTAATGTTTTATTGAAATTTTTTGATTCGATTATTTTTGATTGTAGATGATTAGAGTAGAAATACGGGTTTAAAATTAATTTTATTTTGGTTTTTTTATTATTTTATTTTTTTATTCATTTTATTTTTGATATTTTATGCTTATTTTAAATAATGGTGATGATGGGCGCAGAAAAAGGCGGATTGTTTTTGTTTATATTAAACAGAATTTGAGGACGGTTTCTTGATTACAACATGCAACAGTGAAATTTTCAGACGGCCCGGATTGGATGGAGGGAAACAGGCCGTCTGAAACATTTTGATGACGGGGGATTTGAATGCGTTGGGTTGCCGCTTTTCCTTACGGGATAAGGGGAAGGAGGTTTGCGGCGAGGGCGGTTGTCAGTGGGAAGAGGAGGGAAAAATGGGGCTTGGGTGTTGCGTTTGGCTTGTATATAAAGAAGTGTATGAAGATTTTAGTCGTAGTGCATGAAGATTTTCCTTGCGATTTTAATGCAATACTGACTTGCCAACAGTGTTAAATTTTTTTACGATAAGGTCAGATTATGTTTGCATGGCCATAAGCGGTGCATTCTTTAAATACCGGATATTATCCTTGTCCGAATATCTATTTTAACCGGCCGGTTTGTCCGACCTGATTTCTAAATATATACGCGCAAGGCCGGGAGGCCTTGACGACACTCGATTTTTAAGAGGTTCATTGTGTCAAATTCTCAATCCAGCGAACGCGCGACGTTTAGCAGTCGCCGTGCCTTTATGTTTGCCGCCATCGGCTCGGCCGTGGGCTTAGGCAACATTTGGCGTTTCCCTTACATCGCCTTCGACAACGGCGGCGGTGCTTTCGTCCTCCCTTACTTGGTTGCATTGTTGACGGCAGGTATTCCGCTGTTGCTGCTCGACTATGCCATCGGCCACCGTTACCGCGGTTCGCCTCCTTTGGCCTTCCGCCGCCTCGGCCGTTGGTTTGAGCCGGTGGGTTGGTGGAACTTCCTGACCAACGTCATCATCTGTATCTACTACGCCGTGATTGTCGGTTGGGCGGCAAGCTATGCTTATTATTCTTTGACTTCGGCATGGGGTGCGGATCCGCAGGCATTCTTCTTCAAAGACTTCCTGCAAATGGCCGATGCCAAAGACTTGGGCTTGGATTTTGTCGGCAAAGTGGCAGGCCCACTGATTGCCGTTTGGGTGTTTACGCTGGCGATTATGGCTTTGGGCGTACAAAAAGGCGTGGCCGGTGCGTCCACATTCTTCATGCCTTTGTTGGTGGTGATGTTTGTCATCATGGTGGGTATTGCGCTGACTCTGCCGGGCGCGGCAAAAGGTTTGGACGCTTTGTTTACGCCTGATTGGAGCCGATTGTCCGATCCGAAAGTATGGGTAGCCGCATACGGCCAAATTTTCTTCTCGCTCTCCATCTGCTTCGGCATCATGATTACTTATTCTTCTTACCTGAAGAAAAAAACCGACTTGGGCGGCACAGGCTTGGTTGTCGGCTTTGCCAACAGTAGCTTTGAGTTGCTCGCCGGTATCGGCGTATTTGCCGCATTGGGCTTTATGGCTCAAGCCGCAGGCAAAGAAGTCAGCGAAGTGGCATCCAGCGGTATTGGTTTGGCGTTTATCGCGTTCCCGACCATCATCAACCAAGCCCCTATGGGCGCGTTGATCGGCGTGTTGTTCTTCGGCTCGCTGGTGTTTGCGGGTGTCACTTCCATGATTTCCATCGTTGAAGTGATTGTGGCCGCGATTCAAGACAAAATGAACATCGGCCGTGTCAGCGCGACGATGATTGCAGGCGTTCCCATGGCGATTATTTCCACCTTGCTGTTCGGTACGACCACCGGCCTGCCTGTGTTGGACGTATTGGACAAATTCATCAACACCTACGGCATTGTGGCTTCCGGTTTCGTTTATGTTTTGGCGATTGTCCTGTTGCACAAGCTGCCGGAACTGCGCAACCACTTGAACGCGCTGTCTTCCATCCGTGTCGGCAAAGTGTGGACTGCCAGCGTAGTGGTTACCGTCGCCATGCTCGGCTATATGCTTTATCAAGATACCGCCGGCCTCTTAAAAGAGAATTACAGCGGCTACCCTGACAGCTTCCTCAATATCTTCGGTTGGGGCATGGTGGGCGCTCTCTTGGTATTGTCTGTCCTGCTGTCGTTCTTGCCGTGGAAACATGGTCAGAACTTCAACGTCAAAGACGAACATGAACACGAACGTGAAGGAGACGAATAATGAGTACTTCAGCCATTATTATGATGCTTGTCGCATTGGTCGTCATTTGGGGCGGATTCATCGTCTCCGTCCTACGCCTGCCTAAAGAATAAGGTTTGAGCAAATGAAAAGGCCGTCTGAAACTTAAATTTCAGACGGCCTTTTTGCGACATGACGGGGAAAGTGGGAAAGAAGGATTCCCCTGGTTGGCGGGGTAGTCTGGAAATTTGATTATGTATTATTGATTATGATGTGTAAATTTTATCTATTTGTTTTTAAAAGATTTTAGTCCGATTGTCGTTTTAATGAACCGTTGTTCCCTTTGGCCCCTGCCTGCTGTTTTCTTTGTTTTAGAATAAAGGCTCTCATCGACTTGATGGGGCATTGGGTACAGCAACTGTTTATTTTTAAGGAGAGTTCCGTGGCTAAAGTATATCAACCAGGTACAGAAATTGATTCTAAAGATTTTGTTTTCGGTCTCGATCCGCGCGAGTGGAATGGCTTTTTTTCAAAAGGCATAGGGTCGGATAATGGCCATAATGAGCATGTCTTCCGTCTTGACCCGCGCGAGTGGAACGGCTTTTTTTCAAAAGGAGTAGAGTCCGATCATGGTCATAATGAGCATGTTTTCCATCTTGATCCGCGTGAATGGAACGGCTTCTTTTCAAAAGGAATAGAGTCTGATAATGGCCATGACGATAATGGGCGTATCATCCGCCTTGATCCGCGTGAGTGGGAAGGTTTCGAGCCTGCGCAGCCGGCCGCGAAGCCGATATTGGAATCCAAAGCTTTCGATGGCGATGAACTTTTGAGCCATGCGTTTGGTGAGGCTGATCCTCTTGATTCTTCTGCCGGTCTTTCCTCAGACAATGCGACCTATTCAAGCAATGGTACAGGTTCATCTGCGTTGGATACCATTCATGATTTAGCAGAGGCTTCTATTTTCAAACTGTAATCGTTCCATAATATAAAAGGCCGTCTGAAACCGATATGTGTTTCAGACGGCCTTTTGTGTATGGTAATCAGGACGGGGCCTAACTCATCATCCAGATTACCAAATGCACCATGGTCGGGCCAAACAATACCATAAACAGTCCGGCTAAAATCATGGTCAGGCTGGCCATCACGCCTTCGGTTTCGTGGCGTTGTCCGGCGCGCGATGTGCCGAAGCCGTGGGCGGCATTGCCGAATGCCACGCCGTTGGCGGTGTGGAAACGGATGCGGGTAAAGGCCAAAAACAGGTCGCCGAATATCATGCCGACAAAGCCGGTGATGATGGTGAACAGGGAAACAAGCGAGGCGGAGCCGTGGATTTCGCTGGCAAGGACGACGGCAAACGGCGTGGAGATGGAACGCGCCATCAGGCTGTTGGTCACTTCGTTGTTGAAGTGGAACATATGGCTCATGAGGAATGCGCTGACTACGCCGACAAACATGCCCACCATAATGGCGATGGAGAGGATGGGCAGTTGGCGGCGGATGACTTCGCGGTTTTCATAAATGGGGACGGCAAAGGCAACGGTAACCGGAGTGAGCAGGAAGACGATGCCTTGGGTATATTTGTGGTAGGTGTCGTAATTGACGCCGAATGCCAGCAGCAGGAGGATGGTGCTGACGGAGACGGTAACGACGGGGGAGAAAATCATTAAGGGTTTTTTGCGGTGGATTTTTTTGGCAACGACATAGGCAAAGCAAGTCCAGATGAAGCAGGCGAGGGCGGTGTAGTCCATTTTTATTCTCTATTTTTAGGAGTGGAGTTTTTTGTAGAGGTGGCGTTTCCAGCGGTAGCAGAAATCGAGGGTCAGGGCGGTGCTGATCATCACGAGCGCGGTGCCGACGGCGATGGTCAAAATCAGCTGCCAGCCTTCGGACATCAGCAGGTCTTGATATTGCAAGACGGAAACCATGATGGGGATGAAGAAAAAGACGAGTTCGCCCAATGCCCATTTTGCGCCGCGGTCAACCATGCCCGGGCGGATGATGCCGAGCCCCAAAAGGGCGAGCATGAGAAACAGACCCAATACGCCTGAAGAAATAGGCAGATGCGTGAAGCGGACGATAAGGTCGGAGATGCCCCATACTGCGCCGATGATGGCAAGCTGCAAGGCCGTCTGAAAAAATCTGGTGAGGGAATACATGATATGGGTGTGTGTTGAATGAAAGGCTTGATTATAGAAACCTGGTTTCTGCATAATATGAATTATTAAACGAATAATCATGCCTTAGAGGAATAATGGACTTCAAAAGCCTGTATTGTTTTACCGAACTCATCTGCCTGCAAAGTTTTTCGGCCACGGCTTCCGCGTTGAATTTGACGCAGCCGACGGTCAGCAAAATCATTCAGGCTTTGGAAGAAGAATTGGGCGTGCCGCTTTTGTGCAAAGAAAACGGACGCAAAAAGCGGCAGGTGCAGCCGACCGCAATCGGCGAAGAGGTCTATCGCCACGCGTTAAACCTTTTACACGAACGCGATTTGCTGCTGGCCCGCATTGACGATTACCGCCATGTCAAAAGCGGGACGCTGCGTTTGGGCTTGGCTTTGTTTGGCAGCGATTTGCTCAGTCATGCGCTGTTTGATTTCCACCAAAAATGGCCGGACATTGAATTGTCGTTTTTGGAACAAGGCTCGCTCGCCATCGAGCAATCCTTGCGCAACAACGAACTCGATGCCGGACAGCTGCTCGCGCCGGTTCACGAAGACTTCGACAGCATCACGTTGTGCGACTATCCGCTGGTGGTCTTGATGCCGAAAAATCGGGCGAGACACGATGCGCTGATGCTCAAAAGCCTGCAACACGAGCCCTTCATTCTGTTCGGCGCCGGCTTTTCCCTCAACGAAACCATTCAGACGGCCTGCCGCAATCAAGGTTTTACGCCCAACGTTGTCTGCCGTACCGGACAATGGAATTTGGTTGCCGACATGGTGGCGCACAATATGGGCATTGCCCTGCTGCCCGAATACTATGCCCGAAAAATCAATCCCGATGTCTTTGCCGCCATTCCTTTGGTCGAACCCGAAATCCGCTGGCAGCTCACCATGGCATGGAAAAAACACCAACGCCCGACGCCGGCCTTAAGAGCTTGGTTGGACGTGGTCAGGGAAGCGTTCGGCAGGCGAAACAAATAAAATCAAATCATCAGGCCGTCTGAAAAAAGGGGTGTCGCTATCACCCGGTTTCAGACGGCCTTTCCCGTTAAAAATGGTAAAACGGCCTAAAAAAGAGTAGAATATACACCGTTTACAACTCTGCGCCTCTCAGCAGGCTCGAATTATGGACCTTCCCAGTTCGCCTTTGAACTTCCCATCAGACACACAACAACCATAATCATCCCGCCGAAATGCCTCCCCGCGTCCGGCGGGCGGAGCATTTATGAGCATCGAACAAACCCCTCCGAATCTCGACCATACCCCCGACAATGAAGCGGTGGAAGACCGTATTTCTGACGATCGTATTTCTGACGATATCGACCGCATCCACGCCTTATGCGAAATCCTCGAGCCGTCCTTTGAACAAATCGAAGCAGGCGTGCCGATTGAAGACGAAAGCCTGCGCGACAAGTTCACCGAGCTGACTGTCCTCTTGGCCGAGCTGCACCCCGCCGACGTGGCCGCCGTCTTGGAATCCCTGCCGCCGCGCGAGCGTAACATCGTCTGGCTTTTGGTCGCCCCGGAAGACGACGGCGAAGTGTTGCTGGAAGTATCCGACGCCGTACGCGAAACGTTGATCGAGTCCATGGACAAAGACGAGCTGTTGGCCGCCGTCGATGATTTGGACGCAGACGAATTGGCAGAGCTGGCAGACGACCTGCCGCACCAAGTGGTGTACGAAGCGCTGCAAACGCGTGATGAAGAAGAACGCGAGCAGGTCAAAGCGGCGATGTCTTACGAAGACAACCAAGTCGGCGCGATTATGGACTTTGAATTGGTCAGCATCCGTGCCGATGTGGCGTGTGAAGTCGTATTGCGCTACTTGCGCCGTTTCGACAGCCTGCCCGACCATACCGACAAGATTTTCGTGGTTGATGAAAACGACGTGTTGCAAGGCGTGCTGCCCATCCGCAAACTCTTGGTCGCCGACCCCGAAGACATGGTGGCGGACGTAATGGCCACCGATGTCGTGCGCTTCCGTCCCGAAGACGACGTGGAAGAAGCGGCGCAGGCGTTTGAACGTTATGACTTGGTCACCGCGCCGGTTGTCGATGAAAACAAAAAGCTGATCGGCAGGATCACCATTGACGAAATGGTGGACGTGATCCGTGAAGAATCCGAAGCCGACATGTTTAACATGGCCGGTTTGCAAGAAGAAGAGGACTTGTTCGCCCCGATTTGGGACTCGGTGAAAAACCGCTGGATGTGGCTTGCCATCAACCTGTGTACCGCCTTTATCGCCAGCCGCGTAATTGGCGCATTTGAAGGCAGTATCGAGAAAATCGTCGCACTGGCCGCGCTGATGCCCATCGTCGCCGGCATCGGCGGCAACTCCGGCAACCAAACCATCACCATGATTGTCCGCGCCATGGCAATGGGACAAATGACCAGCACGCAGGCAGGCCGCCTGCTGAAAAAAGAAGTCGGCGTCGCCCTCGTCAACGGCATTATTTGGGGCACCGTGATGGGCGTGATTTCATGGCTGCTCTACGGCAACATCGGTATCGGTTTGGTTATGGTGGCCGCGATGACCTTGAACCTTTTGCTGGCCGCAACCGTCGGCGTCCTCATTCCCGTCTTGATGGAAAAAGCCGGGCGCGACCCGGCATTGGGCAGCTCGGTGCTGATTACCGCAGTTACCGACTCCGGCGGCTTCCTGATTTTCTTGGGATTGGCCACATTGTTTTTGTTGTAACAACCTTTATCCCAATCAGCAAAAGGGTGGGTTTGTAACATCCTTCTTGATTGTTCAAAACCATTTGATAAGGCCGTCTGAAAACAAATATTATTCAGACGGCCTTTCTGATAACATGACAACAATTTTTCCGATTCGGAGCCGCCATGAATTTCCCGCCACTCAAATCCCTCCTGAAATTTTACGCCGTCGTTCCCACCGCCGACTGGGTCGAGCGCATGGTCAAAGCAGGTGCCGACACGGTGCAACTGCGTTGCAAAACCTTGTATGGCGACGAATTGAAACGTGAAATCGAACGTTGCGTCGCCGCCTGTCAAAACAGCGCAACCCAGCTTTTCATCAACGACCACTGGCGCGAGGCGATAGAAGCGGGCGCATACGGCGTACATCTCGGACAGGAAGACATGGACACCGCCGACCTTGCCGCGATTGAAGCCGCCGGTTTGCGCTTGGGCTTGAGTACGCACTCCGTTGCCGAACTCGACCGCGCCCTGTCCGTACATCCCAGCTATGTCGCCAGCGGCGCGATTTTCCCGACCACGACCAAACAAATGCCGACCGCCCCGCAAGGTTTGGACAAACTGCGCGAATACGTCAGACAGGCACGTGGCACGCCCGTCGTTGCCATCGGCGGCATCGATTTGAACAACGCCGAAGCCGTCCTTGCTACCGGCGTTTCCTCACTCGCCGTCGTCCGCGCCGTGACCGAAGCGGAACATCCCGAAGCGGTGGTTAAAGCGTTTCAGGCTTTGTGGGATCAATAAGGCCGTCTGAAAATAAGAAGTCTGACAAGAGGAGCAAACATCATGAAGATTATATTAAACAATGAAACCATCACATTAAACGGCACAACCGTTGCCGACCTTATCGCCCAAACCGCGCCGCAAAACCCGTTTGCCGTTGCCGTCAATACCCAATTTGTCGCCAAAGGCGCGTATGCGGAAACGGTTTTAAACGAAAACGATAAAGTGGACATTGTGCGCCCGGTAGTCGGCGGATAAGCGATTTGTAATCAACAGGTTGGGTATTTACGCCCGACTTTTGCTTGTTTGAATATCGGGCAGGGTTGCCCGATTGCCCCATGCTTAAAATCTAAAAAACAATACAAAGGAATCCATCATGTTTACCCTATACGGAGAAACTTTCCCTTCACGGCTGCTGCTCGGTACGGCTGCTTATCCGACGCCGGAAATCCTCAAGCAGTCTGTCCAAATCGCGCAACCGGCGATGATTACCGTTTCGTTGCGTCGCGCCGGCAGCGGCGGCGAAGCGCACGGGCAGGGTTTTTGGTCGTTGTTGGAAGAAATGGGTGTGCCTGTGTTGCCCAATACCGCAGGCTGTCAAAGTGTGAAGGAAGCCGTGACTACTGCGCAAATGGCGCGCGAAGTGTTTGATACCGATTGGATCAAGCTCGAACTTATCGGCGATGATGATACGTTGCAGCCGGATATGTTCCAACTTGTCGAAGCGGCGGAAATTCTGATTAAAGACGGCTTCAAAGTGCTGCCTTATTGCACTGAAGACCTGATTGCCTGCCGCCGCCTGCTCGACGCAGGCTGTCAGGCGTTGATGCCGTGGGCGGCGCCGATTGGCACGGGTTTGGGCGCAGTTCATGCTTATGCGCTGAAAGTCTTGCGCGAACGCCTGCCCGACACGCCGTTGATTATCGATGCCGGTTTGGGTTTGCCTTCGCAGGCGGCGCAAGTGATGGAATGGGGCTTTGACGGCGTGTTGCTGAATACTGCCGTTTCCCGTAGCGGCGATCCGGTCAATATGGCACGCGCTTTTGCGCTTGCGGTCGAGTCGGGCCGTCTGGCCTATGAGGCGGAACCTGTGGAGGCGCGTGAGAAAGCGCGCGCCAGTACGCCGACGGTGGGTCAGCCTTTCTGGCATTCGGCGGAATATTGAAAAATATTAGGGCGTGTCGAACACGCCCTTTTTTATTGGTGGAAAACCTGATTTCAGGTTAAACAGAATGTTCAGACGGCCTTGGCCAAAAGCTGTTTTAATGGCTTTAAGATTTGCCATGCTTGCGCTTTGAGTTGCGGCTGCATCAGCAGGCGGGCGGGGTGGGGAATGACGAAATGCGGCCGCTCTGCGCACAATTCGTTCATCAACCCGATCATGTCGGGGCTGTCGAAGATTTTGCCGAGAAACAATACTGCGCGCGCTTGCGAGGCGGTCAGCTCGTTTTGCATTTCGGCAAGCTCGGCGCGGATGTGTTCGGTATCGGGTAGGGCGGTGAACACGGGCGCGGTTTTGACCCATGCGGTTTTGTGCGCCTGCTCGGGCTTGAGGCCGATGGCGGCGAGGATGTTGTCGAGAAGCGTGCCGACGTCTCCGCTAAACAGCGTACCGTGCAGGCTGTCTTCGGTGGACGGACAAATGCTGACCACCATGATTTCAGACGGCCTGATGGTTACGTCAAGGCGGGGCAGATTGTCTGAATGCGCGGCTTTTTCTGTTTTTGCCGGTGTTTCGGCCATGGCCTTGGGCGCCGCTTCGGGAACGCGGACAGCAGGTTTGGCCGTTTGCGCAGTGGCAATGGCGGCGGTGCGTGCCTGATGGGCGCCTGCGGATAAAGTGCGCACGGCTTGCGCGGTATCGGCGGCAATGGTTTTGGGGCGGACGGGCGCGGCTGCGGCTTGGGGCGCGGCATGGATGATTTTAGCGTTTTGGTTCAGCCACATCGGGCCCAAACCCAAGGCTTCGTGCAGGTGCAGGTAGCGGCTGCTTAACATGATTTCTCCATCAATACGGCATCTTCGCTGCCACCGTCGGGCAGGGTGTAGTAGTTTTTGCGGCGGCCGCAGGTTTGGAAACCGTGTTTGCGGTAGAGCCGTTGCGCGGTTTCATTGCTTGCGCGGACTTCGAGCAGCAATCGGGTTGCGCCTTGCTGTTGCACTGTGTTTTGCCAGTGTTGCAGCAGGGCGAATGCAATGCCTTGGCGGCGGTATTCGGGCGCGACGGCAATCAGATGCAGTTCGGATTCGTCAAACACGGTTTGCCACACGATAAAGCCGGTAATTTGGTGGTCGGCCTGACTGAGCCAAACGCTGTCGGGATGGTGTTGAACCGCCGATTCAAACTGCTGCGCCGTCCACGGCGAAGGATTGCCTTGTGCGTCGATGGCGGCAAGGGTGGGGCAGTCGGCAAGTACGGCTGGGCGCAGGTTCACGGTTTGGCCTTTTGTTGGGCTTG
>FLSF01351049.1_pt1 | contig 38624 bp, 39 predicted proteins | sample 1550431 | NCBI WGS metagenome assembly FLSF01 (sample SAMEA4031754, study PRJEB14383) | metagenome | biome: human; feature: oral; material: saliva | place: Philippines | collected 2014 | reverse complement strand
AAGAGCATGCGATTGAATCTATAAACGATTTCAGTAGTATTTTTGTTTTACTGAAACCGACTGCGCCCGTTTCAGACGGCCTTGATTTATGCCGCAACCAAAATGCCTTGTTCCAGCCATTCTGTCCATTTTTGCCTTAATGCGTCCTGCCAAGCGTTTTCAGACGGCATGAACTCTGCCAGCATGGTTTGCAGTCCGTTTAGGGAAGTGGGCGTTTCTGCCAGCGTTTCCAACAATAAGGCGTCGAAATCGTCGAGGGTTTGGTACATCACGTCGTCTTCCTTATCGCGCCACACCAAAACAGCAGTTTCCGCCTCCTGCAATTCGTCGGTCACGTCATACTGATAACGGCGCACAAAGGCGGCGGGAGAAAGGGTGTGCGCTAAATCGTCTGAATCTGTATGGACTGCTTGGCTGTCGGTCTGAGCGGTTTCGGCGAGCAGCTGGGTGTGTTCAAAGTCCATCAATGCCAAGAGGTCGTCTGAAAGCGGCAGGCTTTGGCAGTATTGGAGAAACTCGCCGGGGATTTCTTGAAAATAGGGCGTTTGGGCATGCGCGTCGCGGACGAAACCTTCTTTCAGACGGCCCCATTCTTCGCTGTCAAAGTATTGCAGCGTTTCGGTATAACAGCGGTCGATAAAGCTGTGAATATTGTTGCGTATCAGGCGGATATAGACATTTAACCGCTCTTGCGGCAATCCGTCTGCGGCTTTGCCTTCGCGTATGGCTTGGGCAAAGCGGTGTTGATATTGGGCGGAAGTTTCAGGCTGCACGGCGGTATTCCTTTCCGGCACGCGTTTGATAGTCGGCAATTTTGGCGACTTCGGCTTCGAGTTCGGCAAAAGGCGGAAAATTGAAATCGCGTTCCAACAGAGTAGGCGGAATCGTCGGCAGCTTGGTATAGGCGAGTTCGAGCAAATCCCAAACGGTCGGTAAAACCGCCGCGCCGTGGGTATCAATCAAAAGCTCGGGGGTTTCAACGTCGTGTCCGGCGATGTGGATGTAACACACGCGCCCTGCATCCACATTTTCTAAAAAGGCTTCGGGTGACAACAGGCCGTGGTTGACGGCGTTGACGTAAATATTGTTCACATCCAAATGAATACCGCAGTCGGCTTCGCGTGCAACGGCATTGAGGAACTCGACTTCGTTCATCTCGGCAAGCGGAGAATGCAGGTAGTAGGACGTGTTTTCTACGGCAATACGGCAGCCCAACCGGTCTTGCACTTCGCGGATACGCCGCGCGGTATGTTGCACCATTTCTTCAGTGAAAGGCAGCGGCAACAAATCGTAAAGATGACCGCCGTCGTGGCAGTAGCTCAAATGGTCGGAGAAAAACGTGCAATCGTAACGGCGCATCATTTCTTTGATTCCGTCTATCAAGGCGGTATCCAACGGGGCTTGTCCGCCCAGCGACATGGATAATCCGTGCAACGCCAACGGCAGCCGCTCTGCCACGCGGTCAAACTGTTTGCGCGCCCTGCCGCCCATTTTCAGCCAATTTTCGGGGGCGGCTTCGATAAAGCGTATCGGGCTGTCGTCTGAAAGCGAGAGGAAGTCTTCCGCCAAGTCGCGGCGGTAGCCCAAGCCTGCATGTTGAATCATGGTGATGTCCTGTTATGGTGCCGTATGAACGACAAAGTCGCATTTTCGTTTGTAAAATGCGACTTTGTTAAAGGTATGTTGCAGGATTATTTAGAACCGCATTTACCTTCGCCGCATTTGCCTTCTACTACTTTGGCAGCTTTGGCTTTAGATGCTTTGCCTTTTTTAGCGTGGGCTTTTTTCATGGCTGCACCGCATTTGCCTTCGCCTGCTTTAGATGCTGCTTGTGCGCCGCAAGTACCTTCGGCAGCTTTAACAGTTTTCTCAACGGCCACGTCGCTGGCGGCTTTATCAGCGGCAACAACACCGGCAGCCAAAGACAGGGACAGTGCACCGGCCAGAGCAGCAGCTACATTTTTTTTCATTTCAACTTCCTTTTTAAAATATGGGTTTTAAAACAAATCAAGGGATAATATCGGGCATTTAAAGTCGGCCCGCGACCATTAATCCTTAAAGATAATCCTTAAAGAAAATGCTTGATGCGGCAACAGCGTTTCTTCAGCAGGGCATCCAAAGACACACGGCCAGCGCCCTGTAACAGGACAGGAAATAAAACCACCAAATAAATCAGTGCCATTTTATAACCGTTGTCGCACACATTGTAACCTAAGCCGGCATGTACCGCAGACCATGCGACAGCCGTTACAACCATCAATCCCAACGCAGACAGCCGCGTTGCTAAACCGACGATGAGCAGCGCAGGCAAAACCAGTTCCGCATACATCGCCAAATTCCAGTTGACCGTATCCGACAACAAATTGAACGGAAAGGGAAATTGACTGTTTATTTCTGCAAACCAGTTTTCCCCGTTCCATTTTTCCAAGCCGGACTCAAGAAATTCATACGCGGCAAAAAGCCTGAGTGCCAACAAACCGAAAGCTGCCTGCCAAGAGGGGTTGGATGAGGTGTTCATTTATTTTCCTAATCGATGTGTGTCGAATGGGATGGGACGAAAAATCCATCGGCACCATCCCATTTTTCATGCCTGTTTAGACGCGGCAGCTTTAAAAAACTGACAAAACAAATGAAGATATTTTCTTATTCATTGTTTTATAAAGATTAAAAATTCAAAAAGGCCGTCTGAAACACCATGTTTGATTGGGTTTCAGACGGCCTTTGATGATAATCGCAATCCATTAATCCGCTTGTTTGCACAATTCGACAATTTCCGCGCCGTATTTGTCGGTTTTTTCCTCATTCATGCCGTGGATTTCCGCCAGCTCCGCCAAATCTTGCGGCCGTCGGGCGGCAATGGCGCGCAGGGTAACTTTACTGCATATCTGATAGGCTTCGAGGCCTTCATGACGGGCAGTGTCGATGTTCCACTGAAGCAGACGGCGCATCAATCGGCGTTTGCGTTTGTCCTCTTGGCTCAGGCCGTCTGAAAACGGGCGGCAGATGTTTAAAATGCCCTCACCGTATTGTTCGATGCGTTTTTCGCCGAGTTTATACACGCCCAAAAGGTCGATGGGTTCGGCAGGCGTATTGGTCAGCAAGTCGTCTATGCTTTCGTTGGAGAACACCGTTCCCAGTGTGACTTGATCGGCACTTGCCTGCTGCTCGCGCCAAGTTTCCAAAGCCTGTTTTAAGGCCTGTTCGCGCTCGCCCAAGCTGTGGATAACTTGTGTACTGTCTGTGGAAACCGTACCGGCTTCAGCCGTTTCGCAAACGTCGAGTATCTCCAAACCGAATTTATTGATTTTCGCCTCGCCCAAGCCGTAGATTTGATGTAAATCTTCCAAACTTCGGGGCATTTTTTCGACAATATCGCGCAGGGTTTTGTCGCCGCAAACCACATAGGCCGGCACTTCTTCTGCTCGGGCGCGTTGTTGCCGCCATTGGCGCAATGCCTGCCACAAACGCTCTTCGCGCTCGGTGCGCAACCAATCGTCTTTCGGCTTTTGAGTGGCCGTTTTTTCGCGGCGCAGGGGGCGCAGCATGACTTCGGTTTCGCCCTTGAGGACTTTTTTTGCCGCTTCGGTCAGCTGCAGGGCTTGATGCTGCTCGACGTTAACAGTGAGATAGCCCAGGCTGATGCACTGGCGGATAACGCTGCGCCATTCCTTGTCGGTCTGTTCGCTGCCGATGCCGAATGTGGATAACTTGTCATGGCCGTTGCGCTGTATCCAATCGTCGTTTTTACCGCGCAAAAGGTTAGTGATGTAACCGGCGGCAAAACGTTGTCCGGCGCGGTACACGCAGCTGAGTAATTTTTGCACCAACACCGTGCCGTCAAACCGTACGGGCGGATGCAGGCAGTTGTCGCAATGGCTGCAGGGTTCGGATTCTTCGCCGAAATGTTTGAGCAGCAACACGCGGCGGCAGGCGGCGGTTTCACAGACGGAAAGCATGGCATCGAGTTTTTGCATTTCGATTTGCTTTTGCACTTCGTCGCTGTTGCCTTCGGCAATCCGTTCACGCAGCAATACCCAATCGTTCAAGCCGTAACACAGCCAGCTCACGGCAGGCAACCCGTCACGGCCGGCGCGCCCCGATTCCTGATAGAAATGTTCGACACTTTGGGGCATATCGAGATGGGCGACAAAGCGCACGTCGGGTTTGTCTATGCCCATGCCGAACGCCACGGTCGCCACCACAATAATATTGTCTTCATGCGTAAAGCGGCGTTGGTTTTCCTCGCGCACGTCCATGCTCAAACCGGCATGATACGGGATCGCCTCCAAGCCGTTTTCACACAAAAACTGCGCCACATCCTCGACTTTTTTGCGGCTTAAGCAATACACAATGCCGCTTTGCCCATGCATCTGCTTGCGGATGAAATCCAGCAATTGTTTTTTGCCATTATTTTTTTCGATAACCTGATAATAAATATTCGGGCGGTCAAAGCTGGAAATAAATTCGGGCGCATTGTCCAAGTGCAGATAATGCTTGATGTCGGCGCGCGTGGCCGCATCAGCGGTTGCAGTCAGGGCGATGCGCGGGATGTTCGGATAGCGTTCGGCAAGCATGCCGAGCTGTTGATATTCGGGACGGAAATCGTGTCCCCATTGGCTGACGCAATGCGCCTCATCAATGGCAAACAGGCTGACGGTTTGTTGGTCGAGAAAACGTAAAAAGCGGTCGGTAACCAAGCGTTCCGGCGCAACATAAAGCAGTTTCAGGCGGCCTTGGGCAAGCTTGTCGGCAATCTCGCGCGCCTCATCCGCCGATGTGCTGCTGTTGACTGCCGCCGCTTCAATCCCGGCCACATGCAGGCTGGCCACTTGGTCGTTCATCAGCGCAATCAGCGGCGATACGACAACCGCCACGCCTTCGCGCATCAGCGCCGGAATCTGGTAACACAAAGACTTGCCCCCGCCCGTCGGCATCAGCACCATCAAACTCTCGCCGCCGGCCAAAGCATTGACGATAGCCTCCTGCTTGCCACGAAATTCGGGATAACCGAATACTTCGTGCAAAATCTGTTTGGCGGTCGGCTGAGGCATAATGGTTCCGTAGAATAGGGGGAAAGCGTTATTTTAACGGTTTTACACCCGCGTATGTGCGGAACATTTTTCCATCGCTTTTTCAGACGACCTTAAATTCAATCCTATCAGATTTATTTAATTTTAAATAAAAATTTATTTTATTTTGAATGATGTGTATAAAGGCCGTCTGAAACCTGATATTAGGATTTCAGACGGCCTTTCAAAAATAAAATCTTTAGGCTTTTTTGACGAACTCAGATTTCAAGTTCATCGCGCTGCCATCGATTTTACAACCGATATTGTGGTCGCCCTCTTGCAGGCGGATGCCTTTGACTTTGGTGCCTTGCTTGATGACCATAGAGCTGCCTTTGACTTTCAAATCTTTAATCAAGACAACCGTATCGCCATCTTGCAAGACCGCGCCGTTGGCATCTTTGACTTCCAAAGCATCATCGCTTGCAGCCGCAGCATCGGCCTCGTTCCACTCATGGGCGCACTCAGGGCAAACGTATTGAGCGCCGTCTTCGTAAGTGTATTCGGAGTGGCATTTCGGGCAGGGAGGTAGGGACATGAGGTTTCCTTATAAATATGATAAAAGAAGCGTAAAACGTAAATAATACAATGTCTAAATTATTGATTCGCCTTGCTGCCGCCTGCGCCGTAAACGGCATTCCACGCCGCGTCCAACATCTGGCCGGCTTGTTGCAGCTTGGCATTTTGCTGCTCTTTCTGAGCCAAGGCCGTCTGAATTTCGCCTTTCAAACGGTCAATATCGGATTGCGCAGCCTGTAAACGACGCTGCGCGCTTTCCAAATCGCTTTGCAGGGAAATAATTTTGCTGTCATTGCTATTTTGCTCATGCAAAGCGGCACGGTAAACCGATTGGACAGACAGCAAACGGTCTTCCGCCTCACCGGCATACGCCGCGGCGGCAGATAACATCATCAGGGCAAGTAAGGTTTTTTTCATGGGTTTTCCTTTAAAGTTGTTTGATTTGTAAAGTAAAGCGCAGAGCCGATTTTTCAGCCGCCAAGTTTACATAATATGCTTGTTGGTCTTTGTCCTTGATGGCTTATTTTATATTCAGGCTGCTGATAAAAGTTAATCCAATCATCCGTTTCGGCAGGCAGGCAGGCAGGCAGGCATTATTTTCTCATATTCTCCAGCTGATTCCATTATTTTCTGGTTTTATAATAAAAGGCCGTCTGAAACATTTCAGACGGCCTTTTTGAATTTCAACCAATTACTTTGTCTCCCCTCAAAAAACTTTCCTGTATTTTTTAAATTACAGTCATATTTAGATATGTAAATATGATTTATTTATTGTAAAATTTACCCTTTAGTCATGCCGGAGCATATGGTGTTGCGGCTGTCTGCATCTTTTTTAATTCTTCTTTCATGAGAACCCTATGATGAAAAGCAACCGTCTCGCCTACGCCGTTTTGGCTGCCCTCTTATCTATCCAAACCTTACCCGCGTCTGCTGCCAAAGCTGACACTGCTTCTGCCGTTGAGGCATCTGAGCAAGAAGCGCAACAAGCTCCGGATTCTGCCACAAACTATGTTGACGACCAGATCGTCCAAGGCCCGGCAACCGTTGATTTGGGCAATCAGGCCAAACTGAAACTGCCTGCAAAAATGGTCTTTGTGAAAAAAAATCGCGCCAACGCCATGATGAGGGAAGCAGGCAACGCCACAGATCCCAACCGCTACGGCCTGATTCTCCCCGAGTCGGAAAACGAGGACGGTGATACTAATTGGATGGTAGACCTAACCTTTACCGATTCCGGCTATATCAAAGACGATGATGCCAAAGAATGGGATGTTGAGGCCATGCTCGAGCAACTGAAAGAAGGCACCGAGGAACAAAATAAAGAGCGTGCCTCCCGCAACCTGCCGGAATTGGAAACACGCGGCTGGGTAGAAAAACCGCAATATGATGCAAAGACCCATCGTCTGATTTGGTCGATTGACGTTCTGAATAAAAACGAACCCGATCCCAATCCTGCCATCAACTACAATACTTTCCAGCTGGGACGCGAAGGCTATATTGAATTGACTATGATCACCGATTTGAAAAGCATAGATCAATACAAACCTATTGTGCAAGAATTGTTGGGCAATATCGAATTCAATGAAGGCAAGCGTTACAGCGATTTCAATGCCGCAACCGACAAAGTGGCCGAATACGGACTGGCTGCCTTGGTCGGCGGTATCGCTGCAAAAAAACTGGGATTATTGGCCTTGGCCGGCGCATTACTGGCTAAATTCGGCAAACTGATTATTTTCGGTGCTGTTGCAGCAGGCGCATTGTTTAAGAGCCTATGGCGCAAAAAAGATAAAAACAAACCGAACGAAGAAGAATAAATAAATCCTGTTCAAACCAAAAAAGGCCGTCTGAAAAACTTTCAGACGGCCTTTTATCATTCATGCCTTACGAACGGATCCGTTTCAACACTTCTTCTTTGCCGATTAAAGCCAATACGGCATCGACGCTTGGGGTTTTCGCTGTGCCGCAGACCGCGAGGCGCAGGGGCATACCGAGTTTGCCCATTTTGATGCCTTCTTCGTCGCAGAAAGGTTTAAAGAGGTCGTGGATGGCTTCGGCGTTCCAGTCTTCCAGCCCTTCGAGGCGTTCGGCGAAGCGCAGCATACGGGCGGCGGCCTCGTCGTCCCAGTGTTTCTGCACATCCGCTTCGGCAGGCGTTTGTTTGACGTAGAAGTAGAGGCACTCGTCGGCGAGCGTGTTCAGGTCTTGGGCGCGGTCTTTGACCAATGCCAACACGTCTTCCAAAGCAGGCTTACTTGTTTCATGGATATCGCGCAGGGCGAGGCGCGGTTTCACCATTTCGGCCAGTTTTTCGTTGGCGGTGATTTTGATGTGTTCGCCGTTAATCCAGTAGAGTTTCTTCAAGTCCATACGGCTTGGAGACGGGGAAACGTCTTTCAAATCAAACCATTCGATGAATTGTTCCATCGTGAAGAATTCGTCGTCGCCGTGCGCCCAACCCAAGCGTGCCAGATAGTTGAGCATGGCTTCAGGCAGGATGCCCATCGCGCCGAAATCGGTGATGGCAACGGTATCGCCGCTGCGTTTGGAGATTTTTTTGCCTTGTTCGTTGAGAATCATCGGCAGGTGGCCGTATTCGGGCAGGGTAGCGCCAATGGCTTTTAAGATATTGATTTGTTTTGGGGTGTTGTTCACATGGTCGTCGCCGCGGATAACGTGGGTAACGCCCATGTCGTAGTCGTCCACGACAACGCAGAAGTTGTAGGTCGGCGTGCCGTCGGCGCGGGCGATAATCAGGTCGTCGAGTGCTTCGTTGGGAATGGAGATTTCGCCTTTGACCAAGTCCGTCCATTTGGTCACGCCGTCCAAAGGCGTTTTGAAGCGGACGACGGGTTGAACGTCGGCAGGGATTTCGGGCAGAGTTTTGCCTGCTTCGGGACGCCAGCGGCGGTCGTAAGTCGCCGTGCCTTCTTTTTCGGCTTTCTCGCGCATGGCTTCCAGCTCTTCTTTGCTGCAATAGCAGTAGTAGGCATGGCCTTTTTCCAAGAGTTCGGCAATGACTTCTTTGTAGCGGTCGAAACGGCGGGTTTGGTAAACGACGTTGTCGGCGTTGTCGTAGTTCAGGCCGACCCATTTCATGCCGTCGAGGATGATGTTGACGGATTCGGCAGTAGAGCGCGCCAAGTCGGTGTCTTCGATACGCAATAAGAATTCGCCTTTATGATGGCGGGCAAACGCCCATGAGAACAGGGCGGTGCGTACGCCGCCGATGTGCAGGTAGCCGGTGGGGCTGGGGGCGAAACGGGTTTTGACGGTCATGATGGCTCCAAAATCTTTTAAAACAGTTATTTTACTTTTTCGGCGTGGTTTAAACAATGTAAGGCCGTCTGAAAATAATGTCGGCGCAGAAGGACCGTCTGGGACTTTTCTCCTGAAAACAAATCAAATATAATGATAATTATTTCTTTTAAAGGATCCGCTCATGAACAAACGCGCTTTATTTGCCGCCCTCGCCCTCCTGCCCCTTTTTGCCCAAGCCGAAATCAAAACTATCAAAGACGTATTGGGACGCGAAGTCAAAGTCGATGTCCCTGTCAAACGCGCGGTTTTGGCGTTTTACTATCCCGACTATATCGCGGTAACGGGCGCGGACAAATTTAAAAACGTCATCGGCATTTCGCGTGAGTTTTGGGAGAAATTCAATCCCGGCAGCTGGGCGATGTTCAAACAGAAGCTGCCTACGCTGCAAAACATTGCGGACATCGGCAACATCAACACCGGCACGTTTTCACTGGAGAAAACGCTCGCGCTCAAGCCGGACGTATTGATTCTGGCCGACTGGCAGTATAAGGCCATCGCCACCCATCTGCCGCGCATTAAAGCGGCAGGCATACCCGTCGTCGTGGTCGATTTCAACGCCGAAACCGTCGCGCGGCACACGCGCAGTGCGGAAATTTTCGGCGAACTCAACGGTACGCAGGCGCGCGCCCAAAAAATTGCCGCCGAATACGCCCGAGGCATTGCCGACATCCAAAAACGCGTCGCGCGCGCCAAGCAGTCCAAACCGAAAATCTATATCGAGTTCGGCGACAAGGGCCCGTCCGAATACAGCTACACCTTCGGCAAAGATATGTGGGGCGCGATTGCCGACACAGTAGGCGGCAACAATATCGCCGCGCCTTACGTTAAAAACTGGGGACCGATAAACCCTGAAAAATTCCTGACGGCCAAACCCGACGTCATCGTCATTTCGGGGACGGAAAACGGTCATAAAGACAAGCCTGACATTATGGCGATGGGCATAGGCATCAGCCAGGCCGATGCGCAACGCCGCCTGGCCGGATTTGTCAAACGCAAAGGCTGGGCAGACATTCCTGCCGTCAAAAACAAACGCGTTTACGGCATCTACCACACCGCCTCCCGCTCGCTCGCCGATTTGGCCAGCGCGCAATTTATCGCCAAAACCCTGTATCCGCAGCAGTTTGCCGACATAGACCCAAACAAGACCTATCTGGACTTCTACCGCAAATACCTGCCCGTCGTGCCGGACGGTACGTTTTACATCCAATTGAAATAGCGGCTGCAAAAATCATAGGCTCAGGCCGTCTGAAGATTCAGACGGCCTGAACATGCTATGCCGATAAAGATTTAATGAGTATAATTACTGTTCTTTCAACAAAATTACTGGGTACGTATGAACGGACAAAACCAAATCGACCAGCCTCAGGCTCCGGTCGTCAGCATCAAAGAATGGTTGCTAACAAACTTGATTTTGATGATTCCGCTAGTCAATATAGTTATGATGCTTGTATGGGCATTCGGCTCAAACACCAATCCGAATAAAGCCAATTATTTCAAGGCTACCTTGATTCTGTTTGCCATCTTAATGGCAATTTATCTGGTGCTGGCTGTAGTCATTTTTGGCAGTATAGCTGCAAATCAATATCAATAAGTAAGCATACATTTAGACCGTCTGAAACCTAAAAGGATTCAGACGGCCTTTTACATGGATTACCGAAGGCTCAACTGCTTATCCAATTCCAAACCGCATCGCTCCATTTGCCGATACGGTAGAGAAACAATGAATAGCTCTCCTGCATCAGGAACTTGGCTTTCTTGCTGCGCTCATCAAAGCGCGTGGTCGGGGTGGCGGAGAACTGCGCGTCTGACAAGCCCAAATCGGCGGCCATTTCTTCGGCGCGCGCCAAATGATAAGGGTCGCTGACAACGATAATGCTGCCGACTCCGTTGGCGTGCATGATGGGGACGATATTGCGCAGGTTTTCGTAAGTGTTGCGCGACGTGTTTTCAAACAGGATATTGTGCGCCGGTATGCCCTGCTTGAGCGCGTATCGGCGCCCCACTTCGGCTTCGGTCATAAATCCTTTTTTGGGCGTACCGCCGGTGAAAATGATTTTGCCGACCCGATGGCTTTGGTAGAGCGTGATGGCGTGGTTGATGCGCTCACGGAATACCGGCGACGGGCGTTTGTCCCACGCCGCCGCACCCAACACCACCGCCGCATCGGCATGAGCGTCCTTCGGCAAGGTTTGCAAACCTGTCCGGTAAATCTGCCATGTGCCGGCCAAAAAAATACCGCACACCAGCAAAACGCTCAAAGCAAGGCCGCGAAACAGATAATATCGCAGGCCATTGCGGCTTTTAAGCAGGGAAATCATCTTCAGACGGCCTTATCCAACCCCGTCAGCCGAGTAGGGCGGCAATGTTTTCCAACGGACGGCCGATGGCTGCGCGCGTAGGCGTTACCAAAATGGGACGCTCGATCAGGGCAGGGTGTTCGGCGATTGCCTGAAGCAGGGCGGCATTGTCCAAATCGGGATTGTCCAAACCCAATTCTTTGTACAAATCGTCTTTCGTGCGCATCATGCCGCGCACCGATTCGATGCCGAGTTTGGCAAACATATCCTGCAAAGTCGCCAAATCAGGCGCGGTATCCAGATATTTGACCACGTCGGCGGCAACGCCTTTTTCTTCGAGCAAAGCCAGCGCGGCACGCGATTTGCTGCAACGCGGGTTGTGATAAAGTGTGAATTCAGACGGCATGAAAATCTCCGTATTATTGCAAAATCATTTAATGATGGCGGTTATTATCGTCTGCAACTGATTTTTACTCAAACTTTTTACTTGATATCTTGATACGAATCGGTAGGCATACCCACCAAACCGTTTTACAATAAACACAATTTCGATTGGCAACCTCAAGGATACAACCATGAAAGCCTTAACCGCCCTTCTACTGTCCGCCACCGTTTTTACCGCTACACCGGCCTTTGCCGCCGACGAAACGGCAGGTTGGCAGGACAACAAACCGCAAAGCCTGGACTCGCTCAAAGCCCCCGTGCGCGTGGTCAACCTTTGGGCAACCTGGTGCGGCCCCTGCCGTAAAGAAATGCCCGCCATGTCCGCATGGTACAAAGCTCAGAAAAAAGGCAGCGTCGATATGGTCGGCATTGCGCTGGATACGACCGACAACATCGGCAAGTTCCTGAAACAAACGCCAGTCAGCTATCCGATTTGGCGCTACACCGGCGCCAACAGCCGCAACTTCATGAAAGCCCACGGCAACAACGTTGGCGTACTGCCCTTTACAGTCGTCGAAGCGCCGAAATGCGGCTACAAACAAACCATCACCGGCGAAGTCAACGAAAAAAGCCTGACCGCCGCCGTGAATTTGGCCAAAACCAAATGTAAATAAAACAGCGGATAGGTGCTTCACCTACGCTGATACCGAGGCCGTCTGAAACCCAATCGTTCAGACGGCCTTTATTTCAAACCATATTGCTTTGTGTTGCAAACCGGCAGTGTCTCCGCCGGCAGAACCGGGGTTTCACTATCAAAAAGCAGCCGAAATATTTATAATCTGTGAATATCCCCATTTTTTCAGACGGCATGTTGCCCTATCGATGACGCCGGCCGTCTGACTCCCTATTTTCAGGAAAACCCATGATCCGTTTCGAACAAGTTTCCAAAACCTATCCCGGCGGTTTCGAAGCCCTGAAAAATGTCAGTTTCCAGATTAACAAAGGTGAGATGATTTTTATCGCCGGCCATTCGGGCTCGGGCAAATCCACCATTTTGAAGCTGATTTCAGGCATTACCAAGCCTACCAAAGGCAAGGTTTGGTTCAATAATCAAGACCTCGGCACCTTGAGCGACAATCAGATCGGCTTTATGCGCCAACATATCGGCATTGTCTTCCAAGACCACAAAATCCTCTACGACCGCAATGTCTTGCAAAACGTTATCCTGCCTTTGCGAATTAGCGGCTACCAGCCGCGCAAAGCGGAAGAGCGCGCGCGTATTGCGATTGAGAAAGTCGGCTTGAAAGGTCGCGAAAACGATATGCCCATCACTTTGTCCGGCGGCGAACAACAGCGTTTGTGCATTGCGCGCGCAGTGGTTCACCAACCCAGCCTGCTGATTGCCGACGAGCCGTCCGCCAGCCTCGACCGCGCCTATGCGCTGGATATTATGGAATTGTTCAAAACCTTCCATGAAGCAGGCACGACCGTTATTGTTGCGGCGCACGATGAAACGCTGATGGCGGATTACGGCCACCGCGTCTTGCGCCTGCAGAAAGGACGCCTCGCATGAGTATGATTCACTATATCTCGTTACACGTCGAATCGGCGCGCGCCGCGCTCAAAGAGCTTTTGCGCCAACCCATCGGCACGCTGCTGACCCTGCTCATGCTTGCCGTTGCCATGACCTTGCCGCTGTTTATGTATTTGGGCATCCAAAGCGGGCAAAGCGTATTGGGCAAACTCAACGAGTCGCCGCAGATTACGGTTTATATGGACACCGATGCGGCAAGTTCTGATGCCGATACGGTGAAAAACCTGCTCCAACGCGACAGCCGTATCGATAAAGTCCGCTTTATCAGCAAGCAGGAAGGTTTGGAAGAATTGCAGACCAATCTCGACCAAAACCTCGTTTCCATGCTCGATGGCAACCCGTTGCCCGATGTCTTTATCGTTACGCCCGACCCTGCCACTTCTCCGGATCAGATGCAGGCCATCTATAAAGACATTACCAAACTGCCGCGCGTCGAATCGGCAACCATGGATACGGAATGGGTACAAACCCTTTATCGTATTAATGAATTTATCCGCAAGATTTTATGGTTCCTCTCGCTGACTTTGGGCATGGCCTTTGTCTTGGTGGCACACAACACCATCCGCCTGCAAATCCTCAGCCGCAAAGAAGAGTTGGAAATCACCAAGCTGTTGGGGGCGCCCGCTTCCTTCATCCGCCGTCCTTTCCTTTATCAGGCAATGTGGCAGAGTATTTTCTCCGCCGCCGTCAGCTTGGGCTTGTCGGCTTGGCTTTTGGCCGAAGTACGGCCGCTGGTGGACGCGATTTTCAAACCCTACGGTCTGAACATCGGCTGGCGTTTCTTCACATTTAGCGAAGTGTCGCTGGTATTCGGCTTCGTCATCGCGCTGGGCGTATTCGGCGCATGGCTGGCCACCACGCAACACCTCTTAGGCTTCAAAGCCAAAAAATAAGCCTTGGCAAACAGGCCGTCTGAACCATTCAGACGGCCTGAAATCTTATCCTTTCGCAACTTAAACAAACCTTGTGAAAATTTAATACTGCCAAATCTAACAGCAAGGGCATAATCCCTTATAATTGGTGGTTTATTATCATCTCATTTCATTTGTGCGGCACAAACCGTGCAGACAAATAACGAAAGACATCCTGTGGACAAACTCAAAATCTCTGCCAACGGCCCCCTCAACGGCGAAATCACCGTATCCGGCGCGAAAAACGCCGCCCTGCCGCTGATGTGTGCCGGCCTGCTGACTTCCGGCACTTTACGCTTGAAAAACGTACCTATGCTTGCCGACGTCAAAACCACCCAAAAACTGCTGCAAGGCATGGGCGCACGCGTTTTGACCGACAACATCTCCGAATTTGAAATCAACGGCGGCACCGTCAACAACACCTGCGCACCTTACGAGCTGGTGAAAACCATGCGCGCATCCATCTTGGTTTTAGGCCCGACCCTCGCCCGCTTCGGCGAAGCCCAAGTCAGCCTGCCCGGCGGCTGCGCCATCGGTTCGCGCCCGGTTGACCAACACCTCAAAGGCCTCGAAACCATGGGTGCGGAAATCACCATCGAACACGGTTACGTCAAAGCCAAAGGCCGTCTGAAAGGCACGCGCGTCACCATGGACGTCGTAACCGTAGGCGGTACCGAAAACCTGCTGATGGCGGCCACGCTTGCCGAAGGCACCACCATCCTCGAAAACTGCGCCATCGAGCCCGAAGTCGTCGATTTGGCCGAATGCCTCGTCAAAATGGGCGCAAAAATCAGCGGCATCGGTACAGCAACCATGACCATCGAAGGCGTAAAAGAGCTTCACGGCTGCGAACACAGCGTCGTTCCCGACCGTATCGAAGCCGGTACCTTCCTCTGCGCCGTCGCCATGACCGGCGGCAAAGTCGTCCTGCGCAATGCCGCCCCAAAAACCATGGAAGTCGTGCTAAACAAACTGACCGAAGCCGGCGCCATCATCGAAGCCGGCGACAACTGGATTTCCATCGACATGCAACAACGCCCCAAAGCCGTGGACATCCGCACCGTTGTCCACCCAGGCTTCCCAACCGACATGCAGGCGCAGTTTATGGCCATGAACGCCATTGCCGAAGGCAGCAGCCGCGTGGTGGAAACCATTTTTGAAAACCGCTTCATGCACGTTCCCGAACTCAACCGCATGGGCGCAGACATCACCACCGAAGGCAACACCGCCTACATCAAAGGCGTGGAAAAACTCTCCGGCGCCGTTGTGATGGCAACCGACCTGCGCGCCTCCGCCAGCCTCGTCATGGCCGGTTTGGTCGCAGAAGGCGAAACCATCGTCGAACGCATCTACCACCTCGACCGCGGCTATGAATACATCGAGAAAAAACTCGGCGGCGTAGGCGCAAAAATCGAACGCGTACGCGGTTAATCCCATACGCAGCCGATAAATAAAAGGCCGTCTGAAACACCGGCAATCGGGTTTCAGACGGCCTTTGCGTATTGTTTTGCGGTATAATTCCCACCATCTTTATCCATTGTTTTTAAAAGCACAAACCATGACACGCAAAATCCTTGTCACTTCCGCGCTGCCCTATGCCAACGGCAGCATCCACCTCGGCCACATGGTCGAACACATCCAAACCGACGTTTGGGTGCGCTTTCAAAAACTGCGCGGCCACGAATGCTACTACTGCTGCGCCGACGACACCCACGGCACGCCCGTGATGCTTGCCGCGCAAAAACAAGGCATCGCGCCCGAAGACATGATTGCCAAAGTGCGCGAAGAGCACCTCGCCGACTTCACCGGCTTTTTCATCGGCTACGACAATTATTACAGCACCCATTCCCCTGAAAACAAAAAGTTTTCCCAAGACATTTACCGCGCATTGAAAGCCAACGGCAAGATTGAGAGCCGCGTCATCGAGCAGCTTTTCGACCCCGAAAAACAAATGTTCCTGCCTGACCGCTTCGTCAAAGGCGAATGCCCCAAATGCCACGCCCAAGATCAATACGGCGACAACTGCGAAGTCTGCGGCACGACCTATTCCCCGACCGAACTGATTAACCCGTATTCCGCGGTATCCGGTGCCAAACCCGAATTGCGCGAATCCGAACACTTCTTCTTCAAACTGGGCGAATGCGCCGACTTCCTCAAAGCATGGACTTCCGGCAACAACCCGCACGACGGCAAGCCCCATCTGCAACCAGAAGCCCTCAACAAAATGAAAGAATGGCTGGGCGAAGGCGAAGAAACCACCCTGTCCGACTGGGACATTTCCCGCGACGCGCCGTATTTCGGTTTCGAAATCCCCGACGCGCCGGGCAAATATTTCTACGTTTGGCTGGATGCGCCCGTCGGCTACATGGCCTCGTTTAAAAACCTGTGCGACCGCATCGGCATTGATTTTGACGAATACTTCAAAGCCGACAGCCAAACCGAGATGTACCACTTCATCGGCAAAGACATCCTCTATTTCCACGCCCTGTTCTGGCCCGCCATGCTGCATTTCTCCGGCCACCGCGCCCCGACCGGCGTGTACGCACACGGCTTTTTGACCGTGGACGGACAAAAAATGTCCAAATCGCGCGGCACCTTCATCACCGCCAAATCCTATCTGGAACAAGGCCTGAACCCCGAGTGGATGCGCTACTACATCGCCGCAAAACTCAACAGCAAAATCGAAGACATCGATTTGAACCTGCAAGACTTTATCAGTCGCGTCAACAGCGACCTCGTCGGCAAATACGTCAACATCGCCGCCCGCGCATCAGGTTTCATCGCCAAACGCTTTGAAGGTCGTCTGAAAGACGTTTCAGGCAGCGCATTGCTGGCAAAACTCGCCGCCGAAAGCGACAACATTGCCGAGCAATACGAAAACCGCGAATACGCCCGCGCCCTGCGCGACATCATGGCCTTGGCGGACATTGTCAACGAATACGTTGATGCCAACAAACCTTGGGAATTGGCGAAACAAGAAGGCCAAGACGAACGCCTGCACGAAGTATGCAGCGAACTCATCAACGCCTTTACCATGCTGACCGCCTACCTCGCCCCCGTATTGCCGAAAGTGGCCGAAAACGCCGCCAAATTCCTGAATTTGGAAGCCATCACTTGGGCAAATACACGCGAAACCTTGGGCGAACACGCCATCAACAAATACGAACATTTAATGCAACGAGTGGAGCAAAAACAAGTGGACGATTTGATCGAAGCCAACAAACAAAGCATCGCTGCCGCAGCCGCGCCTGCCGCCGAAGAAAGTAAATACGAAAAAGTTGCCGAACAAGCGAGCTTTGACGACTTTATGAAAATCGACATACGCGTCGCCAAAGTATTGAACTGCGAAGCCGTTGAAGGCAGCACCAAACTCCTAAAATTCGACCTCGATTTCGGTTTTGAAAAACGCATCATCTTCTCCGGCATCGCCGCGTCTTATCCCAACCCTGCCGAATTGAACGGCCGCATGGTCATCGCCGTCGCCAACTTCGCCCCGCGCAAAATGGCAAAATTCGGCGTATCCGAAGGCATGATCCTCTCCGCCGCCACGGCAGAGGGCAAACTGAAGCTCCTCGATGTCGATGCGGGCGCACAGCCCGGGGATAAAGTGGGCTAAGGCTTAGCCAAACCATAAGGAGAAACCATGTTAAACCTTTCCGCTCCGGTACTTAAAGAAATTGAGTTGCTTAATGATGCAGGCTTATCGGTTGGCGCTATTATTACAGTGTTGCGTCTGAAGTTTCCGGTAGAACTCCATGATCGGGGGGACAAACAAATTGAAGAAGCCGTTCTTCTCATGATCAATCCGCCACGAAAAGCACCTTCTCTTTCCCGCTAAGGCAGCAGTGCCGGTTGAAAGGTAAATTTGGTTATACTTCAACAAAAGGCCGTCTGAAAGTTTCAGACGGCCTTTTTATTTATCCAAACGCTTAGTTTCCGTTCAATCTTTATCTTAACAATTCATCGGTAACGCGTTGCAGAAACTCAATACGCTCGGGTTTGGCTTCGCCTGATTCGGCAGCGGCTTTGACGGCGCAGCCGGGTTCGGCGCGGTGGGTGCAGTTGTGGAAACGGCACTGGCCGATAAGGTGGCGCAGGTCGGGGAAGTATTGTAATAAATCGGCAGCTTGGAGATGGTGCAGGCCGAATTCTTGCAGGCCGGGGGAATCGATGAGTCGGGTTTCTGTGTTTAAATCGTACAGTTGGGCGTGGGTGGTGGTGTGTTTGCCGGAGTCGAGCGCGGTGGAAATGTCGCCGGTTCGGGCGGCTTGGTTGCCGAGTAGGGCGTTGGTCAGGGTGGACTTGCCCATGCCGCTTTGTCCGAGCAGGATGTTGGTTTGCCCTTCTAAAATGGGACGCAGGATGTCGGCGTTTTCCAATGCGTTGGTTTCGACCACGGGGTAGCCGAGGGTTTCGTAGAATTTGAGTTTCTCGCGCCATTGGGCAGTTTCGGGGAGGTCGGCTTTGTTGAGGACGATGACGGCGTTAATGCCGGCCGCTTCGGCTGCGAGGAGGGCGCGTTGCAACAGGGCTTCGCTGGGTGAGGGGCTGGCGGCGGTTACGATGAGCAGTTGGGTAACGTTGGCGGCAATCAGTTTGGTTTTCCACGCGTCTTGGCGGTAGAGCAGGCTTTCGCGCGGGAGATAGTCTTCAATCACGACTTGTTCGCCGTTGATGGGGCTGATGCGGACTTGGTCGCCGCAGGCGAAATCGACGCGTTTTTTGCGGGTGGTGGCGTCATATGTTTGGCCGTCAGGGGTGCGGACAATATAGCGGCGGCCATAGCTGGTAATGATTTGGGCGGTATCGGTCATGATGGGGTTTATTGTTTGGAATGGTGTGATTGTACCGAAAGTCGGCTATGGCCGTCTGAAAACTTGTTTGCACCTTTTAACTTTCTTTGGCTTGGTTTTTGGGTGTTTCTACTCTATATTTGCAATATATTGGTTTTCAGGAGATTTTTTTATGGATTTCAGTCAGTTGCTCAATCAGGTTTTGGGTGCGGCTCAAAAAGGCGGCAAAGTGGTGGCGGACAGCCCGCTCAATTCTTTCGGTGGCGGCGCGCTGACGGGTGCTTTGGCATCGATGCTGTTGAAAAAGAAAAACGCAAAGAAGCTGGTCAAGGCCGGCTCGGTCGCTGCTTTGGGTTTTCTGGCTTATAAAGGCTATCAAAACTGGAAACAAAACCAGCAGCAGGACGAATTGCCGCAAAGTGCGTTCCAACCTGCCGGCCTGATTGGTGAAAACCACAGCCGTGTGATTTTGCAAACGATGATTGCGGCGGCGGCTTCAGACGGCCTGATTGACGATGCGGAACGCGCGGCCATTGAGCGTGAAAGCGGCAGCGATGCGGAAACGGCGGCATGGCTGCAGGCGGAATATGCACAACCGGCCTCTATCGAACAAATTGCCGCTTCTGTCGGCAGCAACGAGGCTTTGGCAGCCGAAACTTATCTGGCGGCCCGATTGGTCTGCGCGGACTTGTCGCGCAAGGAAATCGTGTTCCTGAGCCGTTTGTCCCAAGCTTTGAATTTGGACGACCAGCTGGTCGAAAGTTTGGAAAAACAGCTCGAATTGGCTTAAGCCGGATTTAAAAGGCCGTCTGAATCCTGATTTCAGACGGCCTTTCGACTTAATTTCAGAGTAAAATAACCCCTTCGACATATTAAAGGCTGTCTGAACATGAATAAACTTTTTTCCACATTCAAAACGTTTTTAGCCGCTTCGTCCGTCTTGGTATTGGCTGCCTGTCCGAGCGGCAACGCGCCGCAATCCAAACCTTCTACGCAGGGTCAAAATACGGTTTCTCATACTGCACCCAAACCGAAAGCCACGGTTGCGCTGGCTTTGGGCGGCGGCGCATCCAAAGGTTTTGCCCATATCGGCATTATTAAGGTTTTGAAAGAAAACAATATCCCGATCAAAATCGTTACCGGTACATCCGCCGGCTCGATTGTCGGCAGTATGTACGCTTCGGGAATGTCGCCCGACCGCCTCGAATTGGAAGCGGAAATTTTGGGTAAAACCGATTTAGTGGATTTGACCTTGTCCACCAGCGGCTTCATCAAAGGCGAAAAACTGCAAAACTACATCAACCGCAAAGTCGGCAACCGCCCGATGCAGCAGTTCCCCATCAAATTTGCCGCCGTTGCGACCGATTTTGAAAGCGGCAAACCGGTGGTGTTCAACGTAGGCAATGCCGGACAAGCCGTCCGCGCTTCTGCTTCGATTCCGAACGTGTTCCAACCTGTCGTTATCGGCAGCCGCAAATATGTGGACGGCGGCCTGTCGCAGCCCGTACCTGTCAGCGCGGCGAAAAAACTGGGCGCAAACTTCATCATTGCCGTCGATATTTCCGCCCGTCCGGCCAAAAACGTCAGCCAAGGCATGTTCTCCTATCTTGACCAAACCATCAACGTGATGAGCCAAATCGCCTTGCGCCAAGAATTGGGCCAAGCCAATGTGGTCATCAAACCGCAGGTTTTGGAGCTGGGCTCGATTGGCGGTTTCGACCAAAAACAACGCGCCATCCAATTGGGCGAACAGGCCGCACGCGCAGCCCTGCCTGAAATCAAACGCAAACTGGCGGCATATCAGTATTAATCATCCGCCGTTTGAACAGGCCGTCTGAAAGTATGTTTTTCAGACGGCCTTTCTTGTGCAAATCTGCTAAAATCACGCGTTTCCTACAAATTATAAAATCCTAAAAAAATGAATATCTTTTACGAAGAGTCCGGCCAATTCAAAGTTGCCTCCATCGTCCAAAAAAACGACGCCACCTACCAAGTCGATACCCAACACGGCAAACGCACCAAAGTGAAGGCAAACAATGTCTTTGCCGAGTTTGACGGCGATATGGCGGCGTTTTTGGAGAATGCACAGGCGCAGGCGGCGGATATCGACACCGATTTATTGTGGGAAGTATGCGGCGAAGAGGAATTTACCGCCGAAGCCATCGCCGAAGAATATTACGGCCATGCGCCGACCAAAACCGAGCTGGCGGCGACCTTGATTGCGCTTTACGCCGCGCCGATGTATTTCTACAAAAAAGCCAAAGGCGTATTCAAAGCCGCGCCTGAAGAAACTTTGAAACAAGCGCTTGCCGCCATCGAACGCAAAAAACACCAAGACGCTCAAATTGACGCTTGGGCGGAAGCCTTAAAACGCGGCGAGATGCCGTCTGAAATCGCGGCGGATCTGAAAACCATCCTGCACGCGCCCGACAAGCAGTCGCTGACCTACAAAGCCTTTACCAAAGCCGCCGACGCGCTGAAAACCTCCGCCTACGAATTGGCGAAAAAAACGGGCGGCATTACATCCATTCCCCAATATCTGCAAGACGGTTTTGAAATCAAATACTTCCCCAAAGGAACAGGTTTCCCCGATCTTCCGCTTCCTGAAATGCCCGACCTGCCCAAGGCCGACGTTACCGCCTTTTCCATCGACGACGAATCGACCACCGAAGTGGACGATGCCTTGAGCCTGACCGACTTGGGCAATGGCATGAAGCGCGTCGGCATCCACATCGCCGCACCGTCGCTTGCCGTTAAACCGGGCGACAAAATGGAAAAAAACATCATGGAACGCTTAAGCACGGTTTATTTCCCCGGCGGCAAAATCACCATGCTGCCCGAAAACTGGATTGCCGCGTTCAGCCTTGATGCGGGCGCGTACCGCCCTGCCGTCAGCATTTATTTCGACGTGGACAGCGAGTTCAACGTCGGCGCGCCGACCTGCAAAATCGAAGCGGTCAACATCGCCGAAAACCTGCGCATTCAAACCATCGAGCCGCATTTCAACGCCGAAACAGGCTTGGACGAAGCAGGCGAAATGATGTTTACCCACCATCAAGACCTGATTTGGTTCTATCAATTCGCCATCGCCCTGCAAAAAGCGCGCGGCAAATACGAACCCGACCGCGCGCCGCAATACGATTACAGCATCGAATTGGATGAGGAAGGCAACGTATCCGTCGTCCGCCGCGAACGCGGTTCGCCCATCGATACGCTGGTCAGCGAGATGATGATTCTTGCCAACAGCACTTGGGCGCAAATGCTGGACGAAAACGAGCTGCCCGGCCTTTTCCGCGTCCAACCGGCAGGCAAAGTGCGCATGAGCACCAAATCCGAACCGCACATCGGCATGGGCGTGCAGCATTACGGCTGGTTTACCTCGCCGCTGCGCCGCGCCGCCGACTACATCAACCAAAAGCAGCTGATCAGCCTGATCGACGACACTGCCGAGCCGCTGTATCAAAACAGCGATGCCGAGCTTTTCGCCGCGCTGCGCGACTTCGATGCCGCCTATACAGCCTACGCCGACTTCCAACGCCAAATGGAAGCCTACTGGAGCCTCGTCTATCTGCAACAGCAAGGCACGAGCGAGCTGACGGCTACCATCCTCAAAGAAGACCTCGTCCGCATTGAGGGGCTGCCGCTGGTAACGCGCGCGACCGGTATTCCGTTTGACGCGCTGCCCAAATCGCAGGCATTGTTCAAAATCACCGAATTGGATGCCGAGAAGCAGTTTATCGCGCTCAACTATCAAAAAGCCGTTTTACCGGGCTGATAACGTTATTCCGTTTGAAAAAAGGCCGTCTGAACAAAGAAACAGAAATCTTTGATTTCGTTTTCATCCCTGTTCAGACGGCCTTCATCATCTAAAAATGCTACAATTCCCTTTTCTGCCCATCATTTCAAACCATGAAAAAAAACGCCCCCCAATCCTTTGAAGAAGCCTTATCCCGCCTCGAAACCCTGACCCAGGCCATGCAAAGCAGCGAAATGCCGCTGGAAGACGCCCTGGCCGCCTATCAGGAAGGCAACGAATTGGTCAGATACTGCCAAACCAAATTGGCAGAAGTCGAGCAGAAACTGCAAGTCTTGGATGCCGGCGAACTGAAGGAGTTGAACCTTGAACCTGGCGAATGAACTTAAAACATGGCAGCAAAAAGCCCAAGCGCAAACCGAATTGCTGCTGGCGCATTTCTTGCCGTCTGAAAGCCAAGTGCCGCACACGCTGCACGAAGCCATGCGTTACGTTACCCTCGGCGGTGGCAAACGGCTGCGCCCGCTCTTGGTCCTTGCCGCGTCCGAATTGGGCGAAGCAAACCAAAATGCCGTCGAGCAGGCGATGGCGGCCATCGAAATGGTGCACGTCTATTCACTGGTTCACGACGATATGCCGGCGATGGACAACGACAGCCTGCGCCGCGGCAAACCGACCTGCCATGTGCAATACGATGAAGCCACCGCCCTTTTGGTCGGCGATGCGCTGCAAACCCAAGCCTTTGATGTACTGAGCCGTCCGACAGGCCTGCCTGCCGAACGCCAGCTTGCCATGTTGTCCACACTGGCCCAAGCATCCGGCAGCCTCGGCATGGCGGGCGGACAAGCCATCGACCTGGCCAATGTCGGCAAAGCCATGAATCAGGCCGAATTGGAACAGATGCACAGCCTCAAGACCGGCGCACTCATCCGCGCGGCCGTGGCCTTAGGCGCACTTTCCTGCCCGGACTTAACACCGGCGCAAATCCAAACCTTAGACCGCTACGCCGCCAAATTGGGCCTGGCTTTCCAAGTGATCGACGATGTATTGGACTGCGAAGCCGATACCGCCACCTTGGGCAAAACCGCCGGCAAAGACTCGGACAACGACAAACCGACCTACGTCAAACTGATGGGCCTGCAGGCCGCGCGTACTTACGCAGAAACGCTGATTGCAGAAGCCGTTGCCCTGATTGATCCATTCGGCGGCAAAGCCCTGCGCCTGCGCCAACTGGCCGAGTTTGTTACTGCGCGGAAAAACTAAACCTGCGAATAAAATAAAGGCCGTCTGAAACCTGATTTTAGGTTTCAGACGGCCTTTTTAACAGCCTGTTTGGCTGGTTCAACCGAATGCTGAGTCTTTCTAAATACGGCTCAAAAATCCCCCGCAAACTGCGTTGACAAGCCTCAGCCTGTCCGTTTAATCCAATAGGGCATCCACAAACGCTTTGGCATTAAACGGACGCAAATCGTCGATGCCTTCGCCTACGCCGATGTAGCGGACAGGAACTGGGCGGTCAGAGGCAAGGGCGGCAAGGATACCGCCTTTGGCCGTACCGTCGAGCTTGGTGACGATCAGGCCGGTCAGACCCAGCGCTTCGTCAAAGGCTTTCACTTGGTTGACGGCGTTTTGGCCGATGTTGGCATCAAGCACGACGATGATTTCATGTGGCGCATCAGGCATGGCTTTTTGCAACACGCGCTTCACTTTTTTGATTTCTTCCATCAAATGAAGCTGCGTGGGCAGGCGGCCGGCAGTATCGGCCAGCACGATGTCAATCCCGCGCGCCTTCGCGGCTTGGACGGCATCGAAGCAAACAGCGGCGGAATCGCCTGTGGTTTGCGAAATCACGGTCACATTGTTGCGCTCGCCCCAAGCTTGAAGCTGCTCGCGCGCGGCGGCACGGAAAGTATCACCTGCTGCCAGCAATACAGATTTGCCCTGCGCTTGGAAGTATTTGGCGAGTTTGCCGATAGATGTGGTTTTACCCGCGCCGTTGATACCGGCAAGCATAATCACGAAAGGCTCCTTGGTTTCCGGCAAGACCAAAGGTTTCTCCAGAGGCTTAATCAAGTCGTACAGCGCATCTTTCAGCGCGCCGCGCAATTCGTTGCCGTCTTTGAGGCCTTTGAGGCTGACACGGTCACGCACGTCTTTCATCAAGTATTCGGTGGCTTCCATGCCCATATCGCTGGTAATCAGCACGGTTTCCAGCTCTTCGTACAAATCCTCGTCGATTTGTCCGCCGCCAAACACGCCGGCCAGCGATTTCGCCATTTTATCGCGTGATTTGGTCAAGCCTTGTTTCAAACGCGCAGCCCAACTGAGCTTGGGTTCTTCCACCGGAGCAGGGGCTTCAACCGGTGTTTCCGCAACGGCTTCTTGAACTTGCTCGACAGTCTCACTAACTGCTTCAACAGCTTCTTCTTTTACTGCTTCAGCCTGTTCTGCTGCTTCTTCAGCAGCCTCGACCACTTCAGACGGCATCTCGGCAACGGTTTCCTGAACCCGTTCAACAGCCTCGCTGACGGTTTCAACGGCTGCTTCTTTTGCTGCCTCAGCCTGTTCTGCTGCTTCTTCAGCAGCCTCAGCCGCTTCAGACGGCATCTCGGCAACGGTTTCTTGAACCTGTTCAACAGCCTCACTGACGGTTTCAACTGCCGCTTCTTTTGCCGCTTCAAGGTGTTCTTCTATTTTTTCGACTGTTTCAGACGGCGTTTCGGTCAATGCCTCCCGAACCTGCTCAACGGTTTCGCTGACAGTTTCAACAGCCGATTCGACAACTGATTCAATATGCCCTTTGACGCTTTCTGCTAAAGATTCGGCATCTTCTTTAATATTTTCAACTACTTGAGCAACTTCAGATTCTACTTTTGCTGCGGTTTCCTGAACTTGAGCCTCCTCAGGAGCCGGAGTTTCCTGTTTTTTCTTGCGACGGAAGAAGCTGAACATTAAATTTTCCTTTTAATTTTAGAAACTTGAAATAGGGAGTATTGTAGCGTATTTTACGTGGCAAGGTCGTCTGAAAATCAAGGTTGTCAGGTTTTGGCATTTCCAACGTCTAACAAGGCAAACCCTCCATACAGGAAACATAGAGATGAAACCCCGTACCTTCTTTTCCCTTTGCGCCAAGTTCGGCTGCCTGCTTGCGCTGGGCGCCTGCTCATCCAAAATGATGGATACCGAAGCCGCAACTGTACCGCAGGCATTGTCCTCGTTGAAAACTCCTGACAACCACCCTGCCAGTGTCTTCCTGAAAAAAGACAAACCGACCCTGATTAAATTTTGGGCAAGTTGGTGTCCTTTGTGTTTGTCCGAACTGGGGCAAACCGAAAAATGGGCGCAAGATGCGAGATTCGGTTCTGCCAACCTAATTACCGTTGCCTCGCCTGGCTTTCTGCACGAGAAAAAAGACGGCGACTTTCAAAAATGGTATGCCGGTTTGAACTATCCCAAGCTGCCCGTCGTTACCGACAACGGCGGCACCATCGCCCAAAGCCTGAATATCAGTGTTTACCCTTCTTGGGCGTTAATCGGTAAAGACGGCGACGTGCAGCGCATCGTCAAAGGCAGCATCAACGAAGCGCAGGCATTGGCGTTAATCCGCGACCCGAATGCCGATTTAGGCCGTCTGAAAAATTCGTTCTACAAACCCGACACACAGAAAAAGGATTCAAAAATCATGAATACGCGCACCATCTACCTCGCCGGCGGCTGCTTCTGGGGCTTGGAAGCCTATTTCCAACGCATAGACGGCGTGGTTGACGCAGTATCCGGCTATGCCAACGGCAAAACGAAAAATCCGAGCTACGAAGATGTGTCCTACCGCGACACGGGCCATGCCGAGACCGTCAAAGTTACCTACGATGCCGACAAACTCAGCCTCGACGACATCCTGCAATACTATTTCCGCGTCGTTGACCCGACCAGCCTCAACAAACAAGGCAACGACACCGGCACGCAATACCGCAGCGGCGTGTACTACACCGACCCCGCCGAAAAAGCCGTCATCGCCGCCGCCCTCAAGCGCGAGCAGCAAAAATACCAACAGCCCCTCGTCGTCGAAAACGAGCCGCTGCAAAACTTCTACGACGCCGAGGAATACCATCAGGACTACCTGATTAAAAACCCCAACGGCTATTGCCACATCGACATCCGCAAAGCCGACGAACCGCTGCCGGGCAAAACCAAAGCCGCCCCGCAAAGCAAAGGTTTCGACGTGGCAACGTATAAAAAACCCGGCGATGCCGAACTCAAACGCATCCTGACCGAAGAGCAATACCAAGTTACCCAAAAAAGCGCGACCGAATATGCCTTCAGCCACGAATACGACCACTTGTTCAAACCCGGCATTTATGTGGACATCGTCAGCGGCGAGCCCCTGTTCAGTTCCGCCGACAAATTCGATTCCGGCTGCGGCTGGCCGAGCTTCACCCGCCCGATTAACGCCGCCGCCGTTACCGAACACGACGATTTCAGCTACAACATGCGCCGCACCGAAGTGCGCAGCCACGCTGCCGACTCACACTTGGGACATGTCTTCGCCGACGGCCCCAAAGACAAAGGCGGCCTGCGCTATTGCATCAACGGCGCAAGTTTGAAATTCATTCCTTTGGAAGAAATGGACGCCGCCGGCTATGGCGCATTGAAAGACAAAGTAAAATAACGGTTTGAATCGAAAAAGGCCGTCTGAAAGAGATTTCAGACGGCCTTTTTAATTTGTCGGATGTAGAGGGTTGGTTTCTTATCTATCAAAAAATCTCGATAACTAAGAAAGTGCACCCTACAAAAGCCTTTTAAATTCGTTTTGCCAACTCTTCGGCTTTGCCCACATACAACGCAGGGGTCAGCTCAAGCAATTTGGCTTTGGCTTCTGCCGGAATTTCCAACGACTCGATAAAGAATTTCAATACTTCAGGCGTAATGCCGTCTTTACCGCGTGTCAGATCTTTCAGCTTCTCATAAGGATTGGCCACGCCGTAACGACGCATTACGGTTTGAATCGGCTCGGCCAGCAGCTCCCAAGTAGCGTCCAAATCGGCAGCAAGGGCGGCAGGATTCGGCTCAAGCTTGTTCAGACCGCGCAGATGGGCGGCAAAACCCAATACGGTATAGCCCACGCCTACGCCCATATTACGCAATACGGTGCTGTCGGTCAGGTCGCGCTGCCAACGGGAAATCGGCAATTTTTCAGACAAAAAGCCCAATACGGCATTGGCCATACCGAGGTTGCCTTCGGAGTTTTCAAAGTCGATCGGGTTGACTTTGTGCGGCATGGTGGAAGAACCGACTTCGCCTGCTTTGACTTTTTGTTTGAAGTAACCCAATGAAATATAGCCCCAAACGTCGCGGTTGAAGTCGATCAGAATCGTGTTGACACGGCTGATGGCTTGGAAGAATTCCGCCATATAGTCGTGCGGCTCGATTTGAATGGTGTAAGGGTTGAAGGTCAGGCCGAGGCTGATTTCGACAAAGTTGCGGCAATGGGTTTCCCAATCCACATCGGGATAAGCGACCATATGGGCATTGTAGTTGCCGACTGCGCCATTGATTTTGCCGAGGAACTCTTGCGCTTGCAGGTTTTTAAACTGACGTTGCAGGCGGTACACGACATTGGCGATTTCTTTACCTAATGTGCTTGGTGTCGCAGGTTGTCCATGCGTGCGGCTCATCATAGGGACGGCAGCCAACTCATGCGCCATGCCGGTCAGTTTTTCGATGATTTCGGCCAGTTTCGGCAGCAAAACAGCCTCACGCGCTTCTTGCAGCATCAAAGCGTGGGACAGGTTGTTGATGTCTTCGCTGGTGCAGGCAAAGTGGATGAATTCGCTGGCGGCAGCCACTTCAGGCACGCCGGAGAAGCGTTCTTTAAGCCAATATTCGATGGCTTTGACGTCGTGATTGGTGGTCGCCTCAATGGCTTTGACGGCGGCGGCATCTTCAAGTGAGAAGTTTTCGATCACTTTGTCGATTTCAGCAAGCGTAAAATCGCTGAAAGCAGGAACTTCTGCAATCTTAGGCTCGGCGGCAAGGGCTTTGAGCCAGTTTAATTCAACTTTGACACGCGCACGCATCAGGCCGTATTCGGAGAAAATCGGACGCAATGCTTCAACGGATTTGGCATAGCGGCCATCTAATGGGGAAAGTGCAGCGATAGGGTTAATCATGTCGGATCTTCCTATGGGATGAAAACCAAATTGTTTGCAATTATACATGATTTTACACTTCAAGGCCGTCTGAAAAGCAGGTTTCAGACGGCCTTTTCAGCGTATTTCTCATAAAATTCTTTTCAGAGGTTCAACTTTGCAAATTCGATTTACGATATATGCCATCTTCACGGATAATATCGGCTGACTTTCTGTAAATAATGAGGTTTTATGAATATCAAACGTTTTTCCCTAACTGCAACCGTATTTGCGGCTTTGATGTTGAGTGCCTGTGAAACAACCACCACATCGAGCGGCGGTGGCAGCTGGACCAACATCGGCACCATCTCTGAAGGCAATATCAAAGTAGCCATTGATAAAAGCAGCATTAAAAGAAATGGCGCACTGGTTACTTTCCGCGATAAAAAAACCGTTTCCAAACTGAAAGAGGAACGTTTCGTCAACACACCTGCCTATAAAACGGCCATCGGCAGCTGGGAAATTCATTGCTCAAACAAAACCTATCGCTTGGCAGCGTTGCAACTGATGGACGAACACGGCCGGGTGATTTCCAACCAAAGCTATACACCGACCAGCATCCGCCCAATGAGCGTCATGAGCGGCACGATTACTGAAAAACAATACGAAACTGTGTGCGGACATAAGCTTTAATCCACACTTATTCACAAAGTTATCCACAGTTTAAATATTTTAAAGGCCGTCTGAATGCTTTGAATATCAAGTTTCAGACGGCCTTTTTATGTTTTTATGGAAATTTATCTTCAAATTTATCCACAAAATTTGTTTATTCAAAAATAATTTATTACAGCGATTCTTTTACGCTCAAAATTTGCTTCACTTTTTGCCAGAGTATTTCACAAAATACTGCTTTCTACTCTATTTACTGACTTACTATCTGCTTAATCGATCTGTATTTACAGACTGCTATGTATCAAACTGGATCTGCATTAAATACTTTTCAAACAGGTATTCCAATCTTTTGGAAAAAATTTGCTTCTCCAAATGAATACCTTTCCTTTGATGATGCAGCCCTTCATTAACGCAGCCTTGCCCCTGTTTCTCCATCAATAATCTGGCTGGGCGTTTTCTGCTTACCTATCAATCCGCCTACAACCCATACTTTCCTGCCAAACTGTCTTCTGACTTCCCTTTCCGTTTTGCACGCTCGTTTGCCTGCGCGATTGCATGAAGTAGAGACTAAAGGCATTTCCAAAACCTGACACAAACGCCTTGCACCTGCGTGCGCTGGAACCCTGACAGCCAATTTACTGCGTCTTTTTCCCCGCAATGAGGGCAATACTTTTTTGCCGGCCGGCAATAAAAAAGTTTTCGGAGCCGGCCATGCTTCATGCAGCATGGTTTGGATATTTTCAGACGGCCTTTGCAGCAAAGGTTGCAACTGTTCCAAGCTATGGCCAATGACAATCATACCTTTGTGTTGCGGTCGTTTTTTCAGATGAATCAGTTGATTGAGTGCTTTAGGCAAAATAGGGACACAGCCCAAGCCATAGCAAGACTCGGTAGGATAGGCGACCAAACCGCCTTTTTTAAGATGCGCCTGCAACCTGCGTTGGGCTGCAGCCGATAAAATTCTGGGGAACATCATCATATACCAAGGCCGTCTGAAACTGCGATTGTCGGACAATCTGTGTTCAGACGGCCTATTTCTATTCATTATTAACGGTTGATGGCTTTATCGGCAATGTCTTTACGGTATTGCATACCGTCAAAACGGATGGTTTCCAATGCCTTATAAGCCTTACTCTTAGCTTGTGCAACATCATCACCCAAACCGACGACACACAACACACGGCCGCCGTTGGTTACCACTTCGCCTTTTTCATTCGTTGCGGTACCGGCATGGAAAACTTTACCGATTTGATTGGCCTTATCCAAACCGGAGATCACATCGCCTTTTTTCGGAGAGTCAGGATAGTTTTGTGCGGCCAACACCACGCCTACGGCAGTCTGCGGATTCCATTCGGCGGTAACACTATCCAGTTTGCCGTCGATTGCCGCTTCAACCAAATCCACCAAATCGCTATCCAAACGGCTCATAATCGGCTGGGTTTCAGGGTCGCCGAAACGGCAGTTAAATTCGATGGTATAAGGCGCACCGTTTTTATCAATCATCAATCCCGCATATAAAAAGCCGGTAAATTCATGACCTTCTGCTTTCATACCGGCCACAGTCGGCAAAATAATTTCATTCATCGCGCGCTCGTACACATCAGGCGTTACCACCGGAGCAGGGCTGTATGCACCCATACCGCCGGTATTAGGACCTTTGTCATCATCCAACAGGCGTTTATGGTCTTGACTGGTTGCCATCGGCAACACATGATTGCCGTCCACCATAACGATAAAGCTTGCTTCCTCGCCTTGCAAGAAATCTTCAATCACGACGCGCGCGCCTGCATTACCCATTTTGTTGCCCAACAACATATCATCAATAGCGGCATGGGCTTCATCCAAAGTCATGGCGACAATCACGCCCTTACCGGCAGCCAAACCATCCGCTTTAATAACAATCGGCGCACCTTTTCGGTTGACGTAATCATGTGCCGCATCGACATTTTCAAAGGTTTGGTATTGCGCGGTTGGAATGTTATATTTTGCCATAAACGCTTTAGCAAAATCCTTTGAGCTCTCCAACTGGGCCGCGTATTGAGTCGGGCCAAAAATCTTCAATCCGGCAGCACGGAAGTCATTGACCACACCTGCAGCCAAAGGCGCTTCAGGGCCGACTACAGTAAAAGCAATATTTTCATTACGGCAAAAATCAATCAAATCTTGATGCGCCGTTAATGCGATATTCTGAAGTTTAGGTTCAATTGCCGTTCCGGCATTACCAGGTGCAACAAAGACAGTTTCTACTTTAGACGACTGCGCCAATTTCCAAGCCAGTGCGTGTTCACGTCCACCATTACCAATAACGAGCAATTTCATACCATTTCCTTGAAGAATAGATGTTGTAAATAAGATTCAATCGATGAAATATTGTTCCATCTTGCATAGCTGTTTCAAATTAAGAATAATATTGCGCCAAGACAACCATACTCTAATTTCAAACAACGAAAGGAAAATCATGCAAAAGCGTATTGACGAAATTCAAAGCAAATACCGCGAATGGTGCGAATTACTGCCACAACTGGAGGCAGATATCGCCCGCTGGAAACATGCTGCAAGCCTCATGCAGGACATGGATGAATTCTATACCAACGAATACCAAGCGTGTCATCAAGCCATTGAAGAAGGTGCAGATGTTGATTTGCGCACACAGGGCGAATATAGCATTATGAGCGAAGATGCCCTATGGAACGCACTGGGAGAATTTCATCAACTGGCTTGGGAACACTTGCGCTCAAGCGTAAATGCTTTAGACAGATACCAAGGCTAAAACATCAAAGGCCGTCTGAAACTTTTGATTGATCAAATATGTTCAGACGACCTTTTATTCAAACGGCTTCTCAGTATTTACTTCAATTTGGCGCGTATTTTTCCAGGCGGCAATACAGACTTCATAATCGGCCAACGCTATTTTTACTGTCAACTTACAATCTAGCTGCAAATCCTGTTCCACAATATCGGCCTGATATTGTTTGGCAACCCGTATCACCTCATTCAAAACAGGATATTCACATTTCAACCAAACCGTTTTTTCAACATTCTTTTCAACAACTTCAGCTATCGCCAGTGCCTGAGCCGTTGATTCCTTATAGGCATGAATCAAACCGGGAACGCCCAATAGCGTACCGCCAAAATAACGCACAACCACAACCAATACATCCGTTACACCGACAGAATCAATCTGCCCCAAAATAGGGCGGCCAGCACTCCCGGACGGTTCTCCATCATCATTTGCGCGAAACTGCATTCCATCCACACCCAATCGGTAGGCGTAACACCAATGTCGTGCTTTGTGGTGCTCTTCCTTTAATGGGTCGAGATATTTCTTCACATCAGCCAACGTGCGGATCGGATAGGCATATGCGATGAAGCGGCTGCCTTTATCTTTAAATTCAGCCTGTGTCGGTTTGGTAATGGTTTTATAGATCGTGATCATGCCGAAATATTTTCAGACGGCCTTTGTTGTAAAAGGCCGTCTGAACGTTTCACGTGAAACATTAGTTTTTCAGTGCTTCAGTCAGTTGAGGCACAACTTCAAACAAATCACCAACCAAGCCGTAGTCTGCCACATTGAAAATAGGCGCATCAGCATCTTTGTTGATGGCAACAATTACTTTACTGTCTTGCATACCGGCAACGTGTTGGATAGCACCGGAAATACCGATAGCGAAGTACAGTTGCGGCGCAACCACTTTACCGGTTTGACCCACTTGGGCATCGTTTGGCGCATACTCGGCATCCACTGCCGCACGGGACGCACCAATCGCCGCACCCAAAACATCTGCCAAAGGAGTCAACACTTCATTAAATTTTTCAGCACTGCCCAATGCACGGCCACCAGAAACAATCACTTTTGCCTGAGTCAATTCAGGGCGGTCAGACTGAGAAAGTTGACGGTTTACGAAACGGCTCAGGTTTTGAGCAGGTGTTGCCTCAACATTGACCACTTCTGCATTACCACCTTGTCTGGCAGCATCAAATGCTGTTGCACGGAAAGTCAGCACCAGTTTTTCAGAATTGGATTGAACGGTTTCAAATGCATTACCGGCATAAATCGGACGGACAAATGTCGAGTTATCCACAACTTCGGTTAAATCCGAAACTTGTGGTACATCCAATAGGGCTGCTACTCGGGGCAGAAGATTTTTACAAAACGCAGTTGCAGTCGCAGCCACATAGTGGTAATCCGCAGCCAGTTTAACAACCAAAGGCGCCAATTCTTCTGCCAAACCTTCAGCATAATAGGGCGCATCGGCTACCAAAACTTTCGCTACGCCTGCAATCTGTTTTGCCTCTTCAACCACCGCAGCAGCATTACTACCGGCGACCAATAAATCTACATTCCCTAATTTGGCGGCAGCCGTTACCGCATGCAAAGTGGCAGGATTCAAATGTTGGTTATTATGTTCCGCAATAATCAATACGCTCATTTCATACTCCTTAGATCACTTTGGCTTCGTTTTTCAGCTTTTCAACCAACTCGGCAACATCAGCCACTTTCACACCGGCTTGACGTGCTTTAGGTTCGGCAAATTTCACGGTATTTAAACGCGGAGAAATATCCACAGCCAAATCGGCAGGACTTAATTTTTCCAAAGGCTTTTTCTTTGCCGCCATGATATTAGGAAGTTTGACAAAGCGTGGTTCGTTCAAACGCAAATCTGCACTGATGACCGCAGGCAGTTTCAACGCAACAGTCTCTTCACCACCGTCAATTTCACGGGTTACCAATGCTTCTTCGCCTTCAATTTGCACTTTTGATGCAAAAGTACCTTGAGCCGCATTCAACAACGCAGCCAGCATTTGGGCAACTTGGTTGGCGTCATCGTCAATTGCCTGTTTGCCCAGCAGTAAAATTTGCGGATTTTCTTTATCTGCAATAGCTTTCAGCAATTTCGCAACGGCCAAAGGCTCCAACTTCGCATCAGTCTCAACATGAACCGCACGGTCGGCACCCATCGCCAAAGCTGTACGCAACGTCTCTTCGCATTTTTTCTCGCCAAGAGAAACAGCAACAATCTCGCTTACTTTTCCGGCTTCTTTCAAACGGACAGCTTCTTCTACCGCGATTTCATCAAACGGGTTCATCGACATTTTGACATTACCGATATCCACATCGGAACCATCGGCTTTCACACGAACTTTGACGTTATAGTCCACTACGCGCTTTACTGCGACCAGTGCTTTCATTCAATTCTCCTAAAAAGAATGTCCATCAAATCAAGCATACTGCTTTTGATACATTCTTTATATAAAATCCAATTCGGTTTTCACCAACATGACAAAACCAAATTTGTATAAATCTTGGCAAATAGAGCGGAATTATATCATTTCTAAAGCATTTACTCAGAAAATAAATCTAACTCCCCAGCAATTATTTACCGTATGCAGCAACACAATCCATCAAGGTTTGATAAACCTCGTCAACATTGGGAATTTGAGCAATACCGCCTAAATTTTTTGCATAAGCCGAAACTTGAACGCCGGTCTTGGCCGGATCTGTATCTGTATAAATTCCTACAACAGGCTTTTCCAACGCATTGGCAAGATGTAGCAACCCAGTATCTACGCCGATAATACCCTCTGCGTTTTTCAATAAAAATGCAGCCTGTAATAAATTCATCTTGTCGCAGACGAAAGCAAACGGTAAATCGCTTGCAATCTGTTTGGCGCGCATTTTTTCGGTTTCATTTCCCCACGGCAGATATACATTGCATTGTTGCTCTTCATTCAACTTTTTCAATAATGCACGCCAGTGTTCTACCGGCCATAATTTACTGTCGCGACTGGTTGCATGCAAAGCAACGTAATAGGGGGATTGCACATTTTTCAGACGGCCTGATTCAGGAACCGACAAACCAAATACCTGCGTTTCAGGCATTGTATAACCAAAAACTTGGGCGAATAACTCACGGTTTCGCCAAACCGCATTTTTACCTTTCGGCACGGCAAACGTTTTGCTGTACGCAAGGGCAGCCAAACTTTCACGCGCACTGTGTTTATCCAAACCGTAAATAGGGGATTTAGCCATTTTGGCAAAGCATGCGCTTTTAATCAGTCCTTGACTATCTAAAACAAAATCAAAAGATTCAGCCTGTAAATCCGTTTTCAGACGGCCTATTTCACGCCACGTTTCAGCCTGAAAAAGATGTTTGCGCCACTGTCGCCATTTCATTACATGAACCTTTTTGACAAAAGGATGCAGGCGCGCAATATCCGCAAATCCGGCCTCACACAACCAATGCAGTTCTACCTCAGGACATTGTCTTGCCAAATCTTCAACTGCGGGCAACGTGTGAATTAAATCGCCCATACTGGACAAGCGGACAAGTAAAATCTTCATATTTTGAAAGATGTTTCACGTGAAACAATGAAATTTTAAATATAATTTATTGATTATTAATGTATTTTTTTATTTCTTTAGCATTTTCTAAAATAATAGCTCCGGCGGAACGCATTTCCTTCCATGCAGATTCAACCGTTTCCGGAGCAATGCCGCGGCAAGCCGCCTGATTAACGATGACTTTCCAAGCCCCGCCTTTAAGCAACTGTAAAACCGTTGTCTTCACACAATAATCCGTTGCCAAGCCGCCGACAATAACTGTATCTGCATTTTGACAGCGCAACCATTCGATCAAACCTGTACTGAGTTTTTCTTCAATATCGTGAAAACATGCGCCGTAAGGATGTAACTCAGGATCAACGCCTTTCCAAACGCAATAATCGTATTCTTTGGCTGAAGGCAGGCCATCCAACAATTCATAGCCATATGTTCCAACCATCGCATGCGCCACCCAAGTCAAATCCGCATCAGGCAAACCCGTCGGTTTCAACATATCAACAGGATTATCCACAAGCCATTTTGCCGCGGCATGATGTGCATCTTTCGTCATCACGCGCAAATCCGCCAATGCAGCTTGTGCATTGAGTTCATCCGCAATCAGATGACCTTCGGCAACAGGCAATTCTTTCGGGCACAAAGGCGTAAACGTTTTTTGTGCATCTACATCGATAGAAACAATCATGGATTAATATAACCTATTGATTTTATTTTAAATAATTTAAATTTTGCATTTATTGTCAATGTTTGGACATTTGGAATAAATGCTTTGTATTATAACAAATTACGACTGCAAAATGTGGGAAAACATCTGTGATATGATGACAGTTTGTACAGAATATTTATCCACAAATTATGTCCTATTCGATTACGCCTATTGCAACCGTTCATTCCCCCTACAAGCAAAAATTCGGCATTGCCCGCCAACCCGGCTTGGTTCCTGCGGCAGAAATTTGTATTGAACTCACTCCTGAATTTACCGCAGACAGCGTTCGGGGCTTGGAAGATTTCGACTATGTGTGGATAAGTTTTATTTTCCACGGCGTATTGGATGAAGGTTGGGCACAAATGGTGCGTCCGCCACGGCTCGGAGGCAAACAAAAAATGGGCGTATTTGCCACGCGCAGCCCACACCGCCCCAATCATCTCGGTTTATCCCTGCTAAAACTCGAACGCATCGAAACAGGCAAACCTGTCCGCATTTATTGCAGCGGCGCAGACCTGTTGGACGGTACTCCGGTAGTGGATATTAAACCCTACATCCCGTTTGTCGAATCCAAACCAGACGCATCATCGGGCTTTGTCAGCGGCAAACCTGAAGAATTGAGCGTAGTCTGGGCAGAAAGTACACTTGCGGAACATTTATCCACAGAAGAAAAATATCTTATTGAGCAAAGCATTGCCCAAGATCCCCGTCCTGCCTATCAAGATATTCCCGAACGGGTTTATATAATGAATATTGCAGATTATGAAGTGCAGTTTAGGATAGAAAACAATTGTGCCACAGTGATTAAACTATCCATAATTTGATTGCAAATTGAATTTATCTACAAACAAAAGGCCGTCTGAAATGTTCAGACGGCCTTTTAATTATCCACAGACTGATTGATTCAGCCCGTTATTTTTTAGATTTTGCTGGCAAAGAATTCCAAGGTACGAACCAGTTGGCAAGTGTAAGACATTTCATTGTCGTACCAAGCAACGGTTTTCACCAATTGTTTGTCGCCAACAGTCATCACGCGGGTTTGAGTAGCATCGAAGAGTGAGCCGTACTCGATACCGATAACGTCGGAAGAAACGATTTGATCTTCAGTATAGCCTAAAGCATCGTTGGCGGCAGCTTTCATGGCTGCATTGATTTCTTCTTTGGTAACAGGGCGTTCGAGAACAGAAACCAGTTCGGTCAAAGAGCCGGTAGCAACAGGAACGCGTTGGGCAGAACCATCAAGTTTGCCGTTCAATTCAGGGATAACCAAGCCGATGGCTTTAGCGGCACCGGTGCTGTTCGGTACGATATTCAAAGCAGCGGCACGGGCGCGGCGGAAGTCGCCTTTGCGGTGTGGCGCGTCAAGGGTGTTTTGGTCGCCGGTATAAGCGTGGATGGTGGTCATCAGGCCTTCAACAATACCGAACTCTTTTTGCAATACCGCAGCCATAGGGGCCAGACAGTTAGTCGTACAAGAAGCGGCGGAGATAACAGTTTCGCTGCCGTCCAAAATATCTTGGTTTACGCCGTATACAACGGTTTTCACATCATTGCCGCCAGGGGCAGAAATCACAACTTTGCGCGCACCGGCACGGATATGGGCTTCAGCTTTGGTTTTGCTGGTAAAGAAACCGGTACATTCAAGGACGACGTCCACACCCAGCTCGCCCCAAGGCAATTCTTCAGGATTAGGATTGGCAAATACTTTGATTTCTTTGCCGTTAACAACAATAGCGTTGTCTTTCAATTCGGCAGAGCCTTCAAAACGGCCTTGGGTACTGTCGTATTTGAAGAGATGCAACAGCATGTCGGCAGGAGTCAAGTCGTTAACAGCAACGACTTCGATACCTTGGGCTTTTTCAATTTGACGCAATGCCAGACGACCGATACGGCCAAAACCATTAATCGCTACTTTAATACTCATTTTGCTACTCCTAATTAGATGGAATGGGAAAAATTTTTCAGTAAGGCCATTGTATCCTGAAATAAAATTACTTTCTAGGATTACAGATAATTACTTTTAAGTTGTTTGATTTAAATAAAGAAAACATGAAATTCTTGTTTGTAGGAAAATATCGAATTTGTCTAAATAATCCTGTTTTTTGGTATTTTATTTCATAAATTTCATTTTTTTATCTTAGTTTT
>FLSF01021817.1_pt1 | contig 43532 bp, 42 predicted proteins | sample 1550431 | NCBI WGS metagenome assembly FLSF01 (sample SAMEA4031754, study PRJEB14383) | metagenome | biome: human; feature: oral; material: saliva | place: Philippines | collected 2014 | reverse complement strand
CAGTTTAATCTTGTTTTTACCTAACTAAATAGGATTTGGCTCATTTATGTACGTTTAATTTACTGGCAAATATTTGCTCATCGTGTAAATGAATTAACTTTGAGTATTTTTGTCAGATAAAACTTATTATAAATGAAATAATATAGTTAATTATCATAGATGACAAAAATCCACACAAGTTGTTCTTAATTTGTTTTTAAAAAGTGTTTAACCCATCATCTGGTGTTAAGGCTGACTATTTTACTATGAAAAGTTATTTTGTCAAGCTATTTTTCAAATTTTACTTAATCAATATTTACTATTTTGTAAGGTTTTATTGGATAAGTGGCTGCGTATTATATAGCAAAATTTTTCTAGGTCAAGGGATTTTTGAAAAAATTTTAATTTTTTTCATCAAAAATAAAAAAATAATAACAATCAATTAGTTATCTAGTAGGATTTAATCCTTATTTATTGACATAAAAGTAGTTTATAGATGGTAACTGTAGTACAATGGTTATCATTATAAAATTTCAATTAATGGGAGTACATGATGGCTGATGAAAATTTAAATGAGCGCATTTTAGTCGTTGATGATGATGTCCGTTTGCGTACTTTGTTGCAACGTTTTTTGGAAGAAGATGGGTTTGTTGTGCGCGTGGCTCATGATGGTAAGCAAATGGATAAGCTGATGCAACGTGAAATGTTTTCACTGATTGTGTTAGATTTAATGCTGCCTGATGAAGATGGTATTGCTATTTGCAAAAGACTGCGCGCCAGTAATTCAGAAATTCCTATTATTATGCTGACCGCTAAAGGTTCGGATGCTGACCGAATCGCTGGATTTGAAGCGGGTGCTGATGACTATCTACCCAAACCCTTTAATCCCAAAGAACTATTAGTGCGCATCAAAGCTGTACTGCGTCGTCAAAATCGGGAATTGCCAGGTGCGCCAACACAACAAATGGAAGTGGTAGAGTTTGGCTCTTGGACCTTAGATTTATCCACTAGAACTTTAAAACGAGATGGCAATGTTGTTACCTTAACGACAGGTGAATTTTCTGTTTTAAAAGCACTGGTCCAGCATCCAAGAGAGCCTTTGACACGTGATAAACTAATGAATCTAGCGCGTGGTCGTGAGTGGGGGGCAATGGAGCGTTCCATTGATGTGCAAGTATCCCGACTTCGCAGACTTATTGAAGATAATCCTTCCCAAGCTCGTTATATACAAACCGTTTGGGGGGTTGGTTACTGTTTTGTACCCGATGGCGCTGCTGATTAATTAAATTTCAATACAATAAACCCTGTGTAAACAGGGTTTGGTGCTTGTTGTCATCTTTGTTATTTTAAAGATTACCATCTTTTAGTGATTACTAAAACTATCGAGATAAAATTGCCACTTCTTTAACATAGCTTTTAAAATCCAATAGGCTTTCTTGAAGTAATTCATTATCTTGCAGATGTTTTGCGTATTCAATCCATAATAATAATTGATATAAACTATTGTATTCACTGGCTTTATATTGTTTTATAAACAATTTTAACGTATTGTCATCTGATAAATTTAGCCTCATTATCCAAGTTTCAATTTTTGCTCGTTGATTGACATCAAACAGCAATTCAAATAATGCATCAATTAACTCATGACGATTTTCCTCAAGAATCAGTTTGCCAACACGTTTAATTTGACGGTTTTTTGCAGCCGCTGTTTTTATCTGTGATAAATGTTTAAGTTCATCCAAAAAAAAATCGCTCACTGGTAGGTTTTCTAATTGTTTTTTATTTAAATTTGCCAGCGGTTCAGATAATGCCTGTAGTCTATCGTATGATTTTTTAATTTCCGTGCGTGATACTCGCATATCTATTTTTGACCAATCAATATTCATCTTTGACCTTATTTATTTACCAATGTTTTTGCTCTCTGTGATTAACAGCAATAAGCATACTTTCTGGCAACTTATTTTCTAATAATTGAGCTATTTTTTGCGTGATATAGACTGAACGATGTTTGCCGCCTGTACAACCAATCGCTACAGTAACACTGTAACGATTATTATTTAAAAAATGTGGCAGCCATTTGATTAAAAATGCTGAGATATCTTCTGCCATCTCATCTACCTCTGGATAATTAGCAAAAAACTTTCTAACCTCATTATCCAATCCTGTTTTGATACGTAAATTCTCTTGCCAATGGGGATTTGGCAATATTCGCATATCAAAAATAAAATCTGCATCGATGGGTGAGCCATATTTAAAACCAAATGATAAGATGTTCAAAGTGATTTGATTTTTTACACCCAAATGCTGGCGGATTTTTTCTTTTAATTCATGAATATTTAAATTACTGGTATCTATTTTAATATCAGCATAACTGGAAATGGGTTTTAACAGCTCAATTTCTTTAGTCAAAGCGTCAGACAAATCATTTACCATAGACATCAAAGGGTGAACGCGTCTGGTTGCAGCAAAACGAGAAACCAAAATACCTAATTGTGCAGTAACGTATAATATCTTGACTGATTGTTGATATTTATTTATCAAATCATTATAAACACTTGGAAATGTTGAAAGGTCAGCTTTTGCAGTTCGAACATCAACACCCAAAGCAACTTTTTTGATATTGTCACCAATCAATTCATCAACAGCATTATTAATCAAAGATAAGGGTAAATTATCAATAACATAATAACCAAAATCTTCCAAAATATTTAGTGCAGCTGTTTTTCCAGAACCTGAACGACCCGATACAATAATAATTGAAACTTCTTTATTCACTAATAACAACCTCTTGATTATCTAAAAGCCGAGTTTTACCCAGATAGGCTGCAACTAAAATAACTAGTTTTTTATCATTATTATTTGGCGTTTTTAATTTATCAGTTAATATTTCCAAATAATCAACAACAAATCCACTTTGATTTATTTTTTCTTTGTATTTATTAGTTAAACCAGATAAATTATCCAATGAAAATCCATTGATTATTTCTTGGGAAAGCGCATTTAATGATTGATTTAATATTGGAGCAATTTTTCTTTGTTCATCTGTTAAATAACCATTTCTAGATGATAATGCCAAACCATCATCTGCACGAACAATCTCCCCATCAATAATTTGAATACCAAAGTTTAATTCTTGATTTAATTGTTTGATAATTGCTAACTGTTGATAATCTTTTTTACCAAAAACAGCTACATCGGGTTTAACGATATTAAACAATTTACTCACAACCAGCCCCACCCCATCAAAATGGGTTGGACGGGTTTTTCCACACAATATCTTAGTAATATCTCCACTTAATACTTGAATATTGGGCGGATAAACAGGGTAAATTTCATCAATATTGGGTGCAAAAATGTAATCACAATTGACCTTGATTAAGTTTTGCAAATCTTGGTCTAATGTTCTAGGGTAGCTATCAAAATCCTCACCAATCCCAAATTGAGTTGGATTAACAAAAATACTGACTACCACAATATCAGCATGATTTTTGGCGATATTTACCAAAGATACATGTCCATCGTGCAAATTACCCATCGTTGGCACCAAAGCGATTGTTTGCCAACGATGATTATTTAAAGCGCTTTGGAGTTCGTTGATTGTATGAAAAATACGCATAAATTTAGTAGACTGTATCAATTTTAATAAAAAGTATGTTCATGAGCTGGGAAACTAGCGGTTTTAACCGCTTGATGATAAGCAGAAAATGCGCCCAGAATATCTGAAGTTTGATTGCTTGCGTCAGTTAGGAAGTTTTTAACAAATTTAGCAGGCTTACGAGTATAGACTCCAAGCATATCGTGCATCACTAAAACCTGCCCATCGGTCTCCACGCCTGCACCAATACCAATCACAGGCACATTAAAGGTTTGAGTGACGGTTTTTGCCAAATCAAAAGGAACGCATTCTAATAAAATCATTGCTGCTCCTGAATCAGTCAAGATACGACAATCTTCTAATAATTTATCTGCGGCTTCTTGATTTTTGCCTTGTACTTTATAACCACCAAAAATATTAACTGACTGCGGAGTTAATCCCAAATGCACACAGCTTGGAACACCATGATTTGCCAGTGTTTCAACAGTATTGGCAAGATTGCGACCGCCTTCAATTTTTATCATGTTCGCTCCTGCTTGCATGACTTTTTGAGTGCTTAAAATCGCATCATCAGATGTTGCATAACTCATAAAAGGCAAATCACACATAATCAACGCATGACTGTTTGAACGAGCAATATTAGCAGTGTGATACGCCATATCTTCTACAGTAACAGGCAACGTAGAAGTATGACCTTGAACTACCATACCCAAACTATCGCCAACCAAAATGACATCAATATCTGCTTTTTGCATCAAGTGAGCAAAACTTGCATCATAACAGGTTAGGCAAGAAAATTTTTCGTTTTGAGCTTTGTATTTTAATAAGGTGGATAAAGTAATTGGTTTTTTAGGTTCTGAAGAATAACTCATTGATTACCTTAGTTTTGATATTATTTATTGTGTATTATTTATCCAACAGACAATGTTCTTCTGTCTGTTTGATGCTTTGCTGCAAAAAATTTTTTAATAAAGTAGCAAAATTCTCATCCTGCTGAGATGCCGCCTCTAGACGTTTTTGCAAATGGTTTTCTGCCTCAATGCGCTCCAATTCAGCCAAAAGCTTGTTAATTTGCTGCTCTTCAAGACGCCGCTGACAAAATGCTTGAAAATCTATTCGTCCAATTACCCATTTATATTCAAAACTGGCATTAGAGTCAATTTTTGGCGTATCGTGCACAGCAATAATTTGTACAATCTTAAGTGTTTGTTGAGCATGAACCACCACATAATCGCCAACAACTAGTCCGCTGTCTAATTCGGCTTTAAAGGTGTAATGTGGCTGATTGATTGGGCGGGCTATTGTGCCATTTATAATATCATCAACATCGATATGGTCATTAAAAACCACATCAACCGTGATAAAAGGTTTTTGTAATAAGTGTGCTGTCTGCATAATCATTCCATCAAAACTCTAAAAGTGTCAAACCTGCATTATCTTGGGCGGCGGGTAATTCGGATAATTTTTGACCATCAACAATCAAATCCGGTGTTAAAGTTAGCAAAGGAATCAATACAAAATTTCGTTCAAAAAGCCCAAGATGGGGCACAATCAAACGCTCATGATGTATGTTTTGATTGCCATAAAGCAAAACATCCACATCTAAACTGCGTTCACCCCAATGGCGAAGCCGGACCCGTCCTGCAGTTTGTTCCAAATCCTGACAAAAGTCTAACAACTCCAGCGGTGATAATGTTGTTTTGGCAAATAAAACAGCATTAATAAAATCAGGCTGGTCAGTTACTCCAAAAGGTGTTGACTGATATAAAGCAGACAACTTTGCTTGGTCAAAAAACGTTGAATTTTTAATGCAATCATATGCCATCAAAATATGTTCTTTTGGTGTACCCAATTCATTGGTGATGTTTCCACCAAGTCCCAAATAAATATCAGTCATTATTCTTTTGCCTTTGGTTTGGCATTTGATTTTTTACGCCCTTTCTTGCTTTTGGATTTTTTAGACTTGTTAAAATCCTTATTCGCTATCTCGTTTTTTACTGCAGATTTTTTACGCTTCTTTTTGGCGGATTTTTCTTTTTTAGGGTGATTTTTATCCATTTTTTCCTTTGCCAATTCTTGCTGCTCTAAAACAGACTGCTCAGATGATGGTGTACGCCTTCTATATCGTTGACTAGGAATAAATGGTTCTTCACTTAAATTTAATAATCGTAAAAAATCTGCTTCCGTATAGGTAATTTTAGCAAATTGTGGCAACAAAACTTCTTCTTGCTTGGTGCTTACTGTGATTTGTTTTTTACTATTTTCAGTTTTTTGTGCAACTGGCAATGATTTTTGGGGATTTTTACCATCGGTTTCTTGATAAGTTTGCCACCAAACCCCCATACCATTTGTTGGTTCAGATAAAACGCAATCATCGTACGATTCTCGCATTAGCAAAAAGTCAAAAGCGGCACGAAATTTATTATGATTAACTAAATTATGAATGTCTTTTTGGCGAGGATTGGTCAATTTAGGTTGCAAAAGCCAAATGCCTGCAATAAATTCCTCTGCAAATTTAGGAATGGCAGTTTTTTGGCGCTGAGCAGTCATGATTTTACTAATCGCCTTACTTTGAGCGTCATAAAATGGCAAACCTTTTTTCTTAAAACCTGCCAATGCCGTTAGGTAATTTTCCCAAAGCAGTACCGCGTAAAAAAATGCTGGATTTGCTCCCAGATTACTGGCGACACGTTTATCCGTATTGTTAGCAGCTGCACCCATAAGCGCAGTTGGTGCCGATGGTGGGGCAGCCATGATATGGTGAATTGCTCCATATTTAAACAGCAAAGGTAACAACGTGGTTAAATAGCCGCCACCAAACATTTTTTGAGTTTCATCATACAAACGGTGAGTGGATACCTGTTCTAATAAATTCCAGTTTGCCTGATTAAATTGAACCGCCAGTGATTTATGAAAATCAAACCCTAGTTTTGCTTTGAATCGCAATGCTCTTAAAAGACGTACAGGGTCTTCTTCAATGCGTACTTTGGCATCGCCAAGTAAGGTTAGTTTTTTTTGGCGAATATCGTCAATTGCCCCACAAAAATCCAGAACCACATCATCAATAGGGTCATAATATAAAGCATTGATGGAAAAATCACGCCGTGCAAAATCTTCTTCAATCGTACCCCAGACATTATCACGAGTAATCATGCCATCATCTGTGGTAAATGTATCGTCTTTTGGTGGCGCTCTAAATGTTGCCACCTCAATCATATCCTTACCTGAATACACATGGGCAAGCTGAAAACGACGACCAATAATTCGGCAACGACCGCCAAAAATTGCTTTAATTTCATGTGGGCGGGCATCGGTTACTGCGTCAAAATCTTTTGGCGCCAAACCCAGCAAACCATCACGCACACCACCGCCAACGATATAGGCGTAGAATCCTGAACGTTTTAATGTTGCAACTACTTCAATAATACTGTGAGGTAGCATGCGTTTGTCCAGTCTTAAATCTTTGGCAGCATAAACGCTTGCTTGTACAGAATGGCGTTTTTTAGAGATTTTTGTTGCTTTTGCTGGCTTACGTTTTGCCATGACATTTCTCAAATAATATATAAAACTTTTATTTTACCTGTTATCCCAAAAAAAATCTAATAAACCGTAAGTCTATGACGATTTTTTTCCAAAGTTTTCTCACCGATGCCTTTAACTTTTGTTAGGTCATCAACAGATGAAAAATTACCAAACATTTGACGATAATCCACAATTGCTTGAGCAGTTTTTGCACCCACACCCTTTAATGTGGCAAACTCGCCTGCAGTTGCAGTATTGATATTGATTTTCTGATTGTTTGGAGCTTGCTGATTTTCTGCAGCCAATATCGCTTGATAGGCTGACTTAGCATCTGGGTAGCATATTTGAGCAAAACTTAATACTGGCAATAACATCAGCCAAAGATACAAAAGCTTATGGGTGATTTTTATCATATTTTTTAGCTTGTTCCCAATAAACATCCATTTGCTCAAGTGTGCTTTGCTCAAAAGTTTGTCCAGACTGGTTAATTTTTTCTTCTACATAAGCAAAACGGCGGCGGAATTTGGCAATAGTATCTTGCAATGCCATTTCACCATCCACACTCAAATGTCTTGCAACATTAACTAAAGCAAACAAACAATCACCCAGTTCATCACTGATTTTTTGTTTTTGTTCATTGGTTAGTTTATCAGTTTTATGGCAAAATGATAAATCAGGTAAAACTGCTTTTAATTCTGCGATTTCTTCATCCAATTTACCCAAAACGCCTTCTAAATTTTGCCAATCAAAATTGACTTCGCTAGCCTTTTTTTGCAGATTTTGTGCTTGAGTTAGCGCTGTACCTGCTTTTACATCAGACAATAACCGTTTAGGTTTATGTTGATTTTCAAAGGCTTTAATTTCATCCCAGCGTTTTTTAACATCTTCATCAGTTTTGAGGTTTTCTGCATCAAAAACATGTGGATGCCTGCGGATTAGTTTTTCTTGTAAAGCACAAATGACTTCACCAATATCAAATCGTTCTTGCTCTTGGTATAAATGTGCATGAAAAATAACCTGCAACAACACATCGCCAAGCTCACCTTTGATTTCGCTGGTTGCAAACGCTGTATTGTCGTCATTTTTGACTGCCTCTACAAGCTCAAAAACCTCTTCAACAGCATACTTTAACAAACTGTCATTAGTTTGTTTTTTATCCCAAGGGCACTTGGCGCGTAAAATTGCCATTAATTGCAATAAATCTTGAAAATCATTTGTTGGTTTTGGGCAGTTTGTCATAATCATTCATCACAATAAAAACCATTGCCAATTATATCATGACAATGGTTTTTTATGGGAGTTTCGTCTTTCTTTGGCTGTATTTACTTATTGAGCCAAATCAGCAAACAACGCGGTAGATAAATAACGTTCGCCCGATGATGGAATAATCACCACAATCAATTTACCTTCATTTTCAGGACGTTTTGCCACTTCCAAAGCCGACCAAACTGCAGCACCTGCACTAATGCCTACTAAAATTCCTTCTTGTTTTGCCATCGCTTTGGCGGTATCAAAAGCATTTTCGGTGGTTACGGTGATGACTTCATCATAAATTTGGGTATTTAAAATGCTTGGCACAAAACCCGGTGCTAATCCTTGCAGTTTATGTGCGCCTTTTTCGCCACCACTAAATACAGGGGAGTCTGCAGGTTCTACCGCGATCATTTTGACATCTGATTTTTTAGCTTTTAATACTTCTCCAATACCAGTAATTGTACCACCTGTACCAATACCTGCCACCACCATATCCACCTGACCATCCGTATCACGCCAAATTTCTTGGGCGGTGGTTTGACGGTGGATTTCTGGGTTGGCAAGATTATCAAATTGACGTGGCATAAAATAACCATCTTGTTCTGCCAGTTCATTAGCTTTGGCAATTGCTCCGCCCATACCTTCAGAAGCTGGCGTTAAAACAAGTTCTGCACCATAAGCACGTAGTAAAGCACGACGTTCTAGACTCATGCTTTCTGGCATGGTAATCACCAGTTTATAACCACGAGCCGCACACACCATCGCAAGTCCAATGCCTGTGTTTCCTGAAGTGGCTTCAACAATGACGGTATCTTTAGTGATTATTCCTGATTTTTGAGCATCATCAATCATCGCCAAAGCAATGCGGTCTTTGACTGAACTGGCTGGGTTAAAGTATTCAAGTTTAGCAACCACACGAGCTTTGACACCATCTGTTAAGTGATTTAATTCAACCAGTGGTGTATTACCAATCAAATCAGTAATGTTTTTTGCAATATTCATATCTCTACTCTTTTATCAAGTGATAATTGTTACTGTTTGAATTAGCATAACAAATTTTTTAGGCTTTTTATAGTTTTATCACACCAAACAACTATGCTAAATTTTGGTGTTTTTATTCTGTTTTAGCATAACATATTCGAACAAAATTAACCTAATTGCTATTAAGCCATCATCATTTTATAACAATTGTCATCTTAATCGTCTGGTAAAGTTTCTGTAAATTTGCTAAACTTTTGCCATTATTTAACATCAAGAGAGACTAATATGAAAACCTTTTCCCCAATGACCATTGATTGTTTTAAAGCCTATGATATTCGTGGCGAACTTGGGGTTAATCTTGATGAAACCATTGCTTACCGCATTGGGCGCGCATTTGCCCAAATTTTACTTAGTCAAACCAGCCACACCAATCCTGCCATTGTGATTGGCTGCGATATTCGCCCAAGCAGTCAGCAGCTCAAATTATCCGCCATTGATGGCATAATTGATGCTGGTGTTGATGTGATTGATTTGGGTATGACTGGTACAGAGGAAGTCTATTTTGCCACCAGTTATTATGATGCCATCGGTGGTATTGAAGTAACTGCAAGTCATAACCCAATCAATTATAATGGCATGAAATTAGTACGTGAAAACTCCAAACCCATCAGTGCTGATTCTGGACTAGCCGACATTCAAAAGCTTGCCCAAAATGGTGATTTTACTGAGCATCAGCAAGGCAAAGTCACTGTAAAGACTGACAAAACAGCTTACATTGATAAACTGATGAGTTTTATTAATTTGGATAATTTGACGCCAAAAACGTTGGTGATTAATAGTGGTAATGGTTCGGCAGGTCCGGTTGTTGATGAACTACAAAAACGCTTCAAAGATGCCAATGCGCCCATTGAATTTATTAATCTTCATCATACGCCCGATGGCTCATTTCCAAATGGCATTCCAAATCCGATGATTATTGCCAATCAAAAAAGTACATCCGACGCTGTTATCAAGCATCGAGCTGATATTGGCATAGCTTTTGATGGCGATTTTGACCGCTGTTTTTTATTTGATGAAACCGGACGATTCATTGAAGGTTCTTATATTGTGGGTTTGCTTGCTGAATCATTTTTAAAAAAATACCCCAATGAACAAATCGTCTATGACCCTCGAGTGATTTATAACACCCAAAATATCATTGATAAAAATCACGGCATTAAACAAATCAGCAAGTCTGGGCACTCGTTTATCAAAGACGTCATGCGAAAAACAGGTGCAGTTTATGGCGGTGAAATGTCTGCCCATCACTATTTTAGGGATTTTTTCTTTTGTGATAGTGGCATGATTGTTTGGCTTTTGGTTATTGAATTATTATCAGTTACCAAAAAAACTTTATCAGAACTTGTCAATGATTATATTAAAGAATTCCCAAGCTCTGGAGAATTAAATTTTAAATTAGCTGGTATTCAGGCTGATGATATTAAAACCGCATTAGAAAACCATTATCAAAATCAAAATTTTACCAAAGACACCCTAGATGGCTTAAGTTTGGATTTTGGTCATTGGCGATTTAATTTACGTTCATCAAATACCGAGCCTTTAATTCGCTTAAATATTGAAACTTGTGGTGATGATTTATTATTACAAGACAAAATAAATGAAATTACCAGTTTTTTAATTCGCCATCAAGCAATAATGGTATAAGTTCTACAAAATAATTATCAAGAGGTTAGTTATGAAAAAATTGATGATGTTGGGTTTTTTAACATGCCCCTTATTAGCTCATGCTTACGTCTTACCTATTTGCGAATCTGATACGTTTAGTCAAACCATCAAACAAAAATATGACAGTATAGATTGTGGCAGTCATCATGGCTTATTTATTACTGAAAACGCCAAAAATTTGTTGGGGGCAATTGACAACAAAGGCAAAATCATTATTGATAATGAATATGAACAAATAGATGTTCAAGATAATTACCCTTATTTTTATATACAAAAAAATAACTTATGGGGAGTTACTGATAATAAAGGCAAAATCTTGATTCCACCCATATATACCCAGATTCAGCCCTATCATGAAAATACAGGGGTGTTTGTTGTTGAAAAACGCGGTAAATGGGGGATTGTCAATCAACATAATCAAATTGTTCAGGATTTTAATTACAGCCGAATAGATGCGTTTTCTGATGGCTTGGCATCAGCTTGCAAAAATAACCAATGCGGCTATTTAGATAAAAACGGAAAAACCGTTATTAATTTTATCTACCAAGATGCCTACCATTTTAATAAAAATTATGACTTAGCTTTGGTAAAAAATAATACAAGTTATCAATTTATTAATAAGCAAAATAAAGCGATTTTATCTTTTAATCACAAAGATAATATTATTCCAGACCAAAATATTATCAATGGGTTTATTACTGTCAATTTTTATGATAAAAAATCCAATAATGAATACTTTGGACTGTACAACACTCATGGAAAAATAATTTTATCACCTATTTATGAATATATTTATTATGATAAGGAAAAATTACCGATTATTGTCAAAAAAGATGGTAAATATGGATTATATAATAAAAACGGCAAAAAACTCTTAGATGAAAAATACACTTTTATTGATTCTTACAATTGTGGAGTTGCCCAAATTATTCAAACCATTGGCGGTCAAGAACAAATTGGTTATATTGATATTCATGGTAAATTTGTTATTGATTTTAATCAAAAACCGCAATTAATAAAAACATCAGATGCTTTAGCGCATCTAAAAATAAATTCCAAAGATAAATCATGCCAAGAGATTACTTCAGAACCAATGATAGAAATCTTTAATGATTAATTTAATAAGATAATATATTTAAATATTTTATGATGAAAAATAAATTACAGTTTAGTGTACTAAAATGGCTGATTGTATTACTGGTAATGGCAATGGTTTTGTTTGCTACTTTGGTGCACCAAACTGCTTTTGCCAAAACGGATAAAAATGCCCATACTCTTACTATTAATAAAGGCGATACTTATTATTCAGTTTTGGCAGGAAAAGAACTTTGGCGAAATTCTCCTTTGAGTTTACAGCCTATCGCCCGTCTATATCTTAAATTTCACGCCAAAGGCTCATTACACCAAGGAGTTTACCGCATTCCTGCTGGCGCCAGTTTAAAAGAAGTGGTTGAAATTTTAGGCAAAGGCGCTGAAGTTGCTATGGTAAAAGTACAAATCATAGAAGGAAAAACAGTCAAAGATTTATACAATACGCTTAAAAATACTGATGGCATCAATCTGCAAATCCTAACTCCAAAAAATGATAACTACACATGGGCTGATGTTGCTATAGACAATAAAGCAGTTAGTGAGTCTTTAGGCATTCAATCGCCTAATAGTAATTTAGAAGGCTATTTTGCACCTGATACTTATTTTTTTGCACAAGGCACATCGGATAAAGTGATTTTGCAGCGACTTTATGACACTCAAAAAAATATTTTAAATCAAGCATGGCAAAATCGTGCTGAAAACTTGCCCTATCAGACACCTTATGAAGCGTTGATTATGGCAAGTATTATTGAAAAAGAAACGGGCATCAAATCAGAAAGAAACGACGTATCAGCAGTATTTGTCAATCGCTTCGCCAAAAAAATGCGTCTACAAACTGACCCAACCATCATTTATGGACTGTTTGACCGTTATGATGGCAAAATTTACAAAAGCAATATTGCAGAACGCACCGATTACAACACCTATCAAATTGATGGTTTGCCACCAACACCAATTGCCCTACCATCTGCCGAAGCAATCCAAGCCGCCTTACATCCAAGCGATGTGGATTATTTGTATTTTGTAGCAACAGGTAAAGGCGGGCATAAATTTAGCAAAACACTTGCTGAACACGAACAAGCTGTTAGTGAATATCGCGCGACTAAAGCTGAAAATAAATCTGACTCCACCCAATAAGGAAACCTCCATGTCAGCAAAATTTATCACCTTTGAAGGTACCGAAGGCGTTGGAAAAACTACCGCGATTGACCGTTTGTGTGAAAAACTAAGCCAAGAAAATATTTCTTTTATTCGTACTCGTGAACCTGGTGGTAGCGAGTTTGCTGAAAGCTGCCGCAAAATTTTACTGGATAATAAAGCTGATATGACCATTGATAGTGAGCTTTTACTAGTCTTTAGTGCTCGTGCTGACCACTTACATAAGGTCATTTTACCCGCTCTAGCTCAAAACACATGGGTAATTTGTGACCGATTTATTGATAGTACGATTGCCTATCAAGGTTTTGGCGGTTATCATGGTGATAAAAAACAATTAAATATTATTGATTTTTTGATTCAAAACTTTGTTCCGCGCTTACCAGATATGACATTTTGGTTGGATTTAGACCCAAAAATCGGATTAATGCGCGCAAAACAACGCGGTAAAGCTGACAGAATGGAACAAAATGATGAGGCGTTTTTTCATCGAGTCTATCAAGGTTTCTACCAGCAATATCAAAATGATAGCCAAAGAATTATCCGTATTGATGCTTGCCAAACCCCAGAAAATATCGCCACTAATATCTGGGAAAAGGTGCATTTATAATTTAAAAGCGAAAGGATATTTGTTTTCGTAATTTGCTTTTTTGTATCTTTTTTGTATAATTTATGTTAAATTTTACTATTTCTCTATACAATGGTATTAAAATTGCTTACTTACAAATATTTGAAGGAACAATACATGAGTTCACTAAACCTGCATAGTTACGAATTACAACACATTCACAACCTTGATCCTATCCTCACCCCCAATTGGCAAAAAATTTTAACCGAAACTTTGGCTTTATTTGATGCTGACAGTCGTCAAGTCATCCAAGAGAGTATTTTGGCACAAAAAGGCATTCGCTATAACGACAAAAAAACAAGATTTGAAGTCATCGCTCCCAAAACATTAAGCGAAGTTTGCAAAGCACACCCAACAAGTAACCGCCAGCTTTTAAAGGTGATTGAACGGATGTTTGAATTCTGCGAGGGCTTGACCCCCCCCCGAACACTTTGGAAGATGCGCCAGCACCCATCGCTTATGACGCTCAATTATTAGCCGATGAAGTGGAAGCCGTCTTAACATTTTTAAATACCGTTACCATCAACCCTGATAAAAAAGAACATATCCTACGCCAAAAAATCAAAATTGCATTTTTATATCAAGTCGCCAGTCTATTAGATTACATCACAATCAACATTCCCAAAACCTTAAGAAGAATTGATGAAAAAGTATTTAAGGTTTATTTTAAAGAGATTTTTATTAATCATGCTATTAGGGATTATAATTTTAAATATTTAGAAGCGGTTGATTTGGATTTATATCAAGTTCATCATTTCCCTTCGTTTATCAAACAAGAAGTTATTGACCGAAAATTATTTTTAATAGAAACTCAATCCTATTGGTTTTTGATTTGCCCCAATGAAACGATTGATAGCAACCCTTTTTCTATCCGTCGTTTTTTACACGAAGAAACATTAGCAAATTATACTTATTTAAATAACGTCATTGTTCCAAAATGCTATTGCGATAATGAAATTACCCAAAAATTTCTTTTAAATTTAATTAGCCGTGTTTATAGTTTGGATAATAATATTAGTGCCGATTTAAAAAAATTTTCTTTATTATTAAAACAATATCCGCGTTATAAATTTGCGCCTATTTTTGAGCAACCTTTAGCTGCAATAGGCACAAATACTGAACGCGCCATTGAAAAAATCACCATTAAATTTGAAGAGGCTTTATCATCTTCAGTTTTGCAATATTTACCCTCTTTATGTATATCTGCACAAAAATCAGAAAAAGAAAGAGATTTTTTATTTAATAATTTAAATATATTTTTTCATGAATTGTTACGATTAATTGATATTTTTCGTCTAAAACCCTTAGTGCGTGATTCTTTTGTTGTCAAAAATTTAATTACCAAAATTATGGGGTATAACATCCTACTGCAAAAGAATAAACTATGGCTTTGTGAACAAGAACTTTCATCTCATGAAAGAAATCAACCTTTTAAAAATGCTATGCCTGTTTTAAGAGAAAGTTATGAAGAAAAAATGGAAGTTTTAGAAAAAATTAATTTATTACAAAAAGAGTTTAAACATTATTATGATAAAAATACTAAAAAAAGTTTTTGGCAAAAGCTAGGGTTTGGTAAACCCAAATATACACTTGAGGACTTAAAAGAAAGCCAACAAGAATTAAATAACGAATTCTTTTTGGATATTGTACGTTTATCAAAAAATAACAAAAAAGCGGTTGTTTATTTGGAGCATGAATCCAATTATATTCCCAATGAAGATTTTCGCCATTATATCATCTCTAATGAAACACGTGGTTTATCAAGACTTCCCTACGTCATCGCACTGCCTGAAGATAGAGAGTTATTTAGTTTGGATGCTATTAAAGATGATGTTTATTGGAAAATCTTTACACACATTGATAATGTTTAATTTAATTTTTTTATGACTCAAAAATAAAGGCTGATTTATATTTATTTTCAGCCTTTATATCAAATATATCAAACAATATAATTTAGTCATTTATTAATGATGATGTTCCCCCAAAACAGCGCTAAAAATCTCACTTAAAATTTTTACATCATTGACTCTGGCATAATTAAGACGCGTTACAAAAGCCAATTTACGATGCGGTCCTTTTTCCGCTAATGGCACAACCATCACATTATCGCCTGCAATTTGGTCAATAGCAATCTCAGGCACAAGTGTTGTGCCCATACCCGCCAATGCCATCTGAATAATGGTATTTAAGCTGGCATCTGAAAAACCAGATTTAATTTGCTCTTTACTCATAGAACAAATGGATAACACTTGGTCAGTCAAACAATGCCCTTCACCCAAAAGCAGTAAATTAGTCTTGGACAGCTGGCTGCTTGTAATATGGTCTAAACGCGCCAAATCACTACCTTTAGGAAATACAGCAAAAAAATCTTCTGCCCAAAATTCAAAAACATGTAAGCCCTCCACTACATAAGGCAAAGCAATAATTGCCGTGTCAATATGTCCATAACGCACCAAATCGAGCAATCGTTCGGTTTGCTTCTCAACTACTGTCATCTCAAAGGTTGGATATTTATCAGTCAAAGCAGGTAAAACTTTAGGTAGTAGATAAGGGGCGATGGTTGGAATAATGCCAATGGTCATTGGATACGCAAGTGGTGTTTGATGGCTATGCGCCATCGTAATCAAATCTTGAATTTCACTAAAAATCGTTTGAGCCCTTTGTAGCAGCTGCTCACCAATTGGTGTGATTAATACCTGTTTATTATTACGTTCAAAAATTTGAGTATCCAGCTGTTTTTCAAGTTCAGCAATCCCCAAAGATAAAGCGGATTGGGAAATACTACATTCTTCAGCAGCACGTTTAAAATGCTTATGCTTGGCAACCGCTAAAGCAAACTCTAACTGACGTAATGTAATCATTTTATTTCTCCGCATTTAATTTAACTTTTCTATTGTACACCTAAGTTTAATAAAACAAAACAGTACATTTAAAAGTTTTAACTTGGCTGTTGGTAGTTTTTTGTTATTATAGTGACACGCTTTAGCGTTTTTCTCCTTGGATAACTTTTTAAATAAAAGGTGTATTATGACTGCAATTATCAATCAACACATTCCAGAATTTAGCACAGAAGCCTTTGTTAACGGTGAATTTAAAACCATTACTAGCGCAGATGTAAAAGGTAAATGGGCAATTTTTATGTTCTATCCACATGATTTTACATTTGTTTGCCCAACTGAACTTGAAGATATGGCAGACCATTACGAAGAGCTAAAAGGCTTGGGCGTTGAGGTTTATGCTGTTTCTACAGACACTCATTTTGTACACAAAGCATGGCATGATGCTTCACCTGCCATCAGTAAAGTGCAATATCCAATGCTTGGCGACGGTACAGGTGCTATCACTCGCGGTTTTAATGTAATGATTGAAGGTCAACACGCTGCTCTTCGTGGCACTTTCTTAGTTGACCCAGACGGCTTGATTAAAGTTGCTGAAATCCACGATTTGGGTATTGGTCGTTCTGCTAAAGACATGATTCGTAAAGTAAAAGCTGCCCAATACGTACGCGAAAATGATGGTGAAGTTTGCCCTGCTGCTTGGGAAGCCGGTCAAGAAACTCTAAAACCAAGCCTAGATTTGGTTGGCAAAATCTAAACTCTCACCACTTCACTGACAAAAACTGCTCTTTTGGGGCAGTTTTTATTTTGCAAAACAATTTTTTGTATTATGATATTTTTTTATTTTACCAAGGTAATATCATGAATCTTTTAAAAACTTTATTAGTTATTGGAATTTGTAGCGCTTTTTTGAGTGCTTGTGAAAAACCCAAACAAATACAATCTAAAAAAACCCAAGAACATTCAACCGTTTTGCCAACCACTGAAAATCAAAATTCCAATAACGATATCAAATCACAATCACCCACACTATTTTTATGGGTAAAAGGGATTAAATTTGCGGTTAATGGCATGATTAATAGCAGTCAAAAAATCAACGATAGTCAAAAATCATGCCTAGAAGATGAAAACAATATAGAAAATTACTTACAAGAGGGCAGATTGTCACTGACCAAAGCGATGGGGGAAGATGGTTTAAAAATTGCTGATGACTTTTATCGCACACCTGAAGGTCAAAAGGTCATTCAAATTACCGAACAGCAGCTTTTAAAATTACAAAACAAGCCCGCAGGCGAACCCATTACTTTAACTGATGAAGAAGAAAAGAAAATTGATGAATTTTTGCAAAGTGACGTTGCCAAAAAGGCAGAAACCAATGTACAAAAAATAGATTCTAAAGAAATGCAGGTTATCTTTGAAAAACTAATCAAGCTAGAAAAACAGCGCTGTAATATTTAAATACGATAATTAACATATTGATAAATTAGATTTTTTTATAAAATACAATTAAATCTTTAAAATCACTGGCAAGATGTTTCATACTGGGTTACAATCAGTAATTTAAGGAGTAATCATGAAACCCTCTGCCACCTATACTATGCACGCCACACAGCGTATGCACGAACGGGGCATCACGCAAGCACATACGCAAATTGTATTAAAATATGGTGAAATCAATTGCGATTCTTATGTCTTAAACCAAAAAAACACTCAAAAAACCATTCATGATTTACAAAAAAACTGCCGAAAAGCAACACCATCCCAACAAGCATCATTGCAGCACGATTTAAAAATTTTAAAACAAATTTTGGATAAAGGCGGGGTGGTTGTCGTGGAATACAATAATGCTGTGCTTACTTGTTATAATTTTAACAGCCATAAACGACGTAAAAATTATCATCGCTAATCAAATCAAGTAACTGGATTTTATTTTTGAAATACTTTATCTTTTAAAAAATATGGTAATATCAACTGACATTACCATATTTTCATTTGGATTAGAAACTTTTTATCATTCGCCCGCTTCAAAACGCAAACCAGATGTTTTAATTGCCCAAATAAGCTCAACAAATGCTCGATTATTGGTCAGTGGCTCGCCATCCAAAATAAGCACATAACCACCACTATCAATCCACAAAAATACAAAACTGGTTTTTGGCATTAATAAATCAATTTGTCCAAAAAAAGAAATTGCCTGCTCTTTGATGACCCAACCGCGCTGCTGTTGACGATTTAAAAAATCAAAAAAATCCGCAGCTGCCACACTTAATGTATCTGCTTCTTCTTGGGTATAACCGATACGCGCCAAACAAAAACCTTCATTTGAGCCAATGGCGGCACGTCTTGAGCCAGATAAACTAGCAACTACATAAGGTAAAAATTTATCTAATGGCAGATTGGGTGCAGATAATGGTGTATCCATAAATTCAATCCAACCATTGCCCGCAAAATCTTCCAACCATTCACGATAATATTTATTTGTCCAAGATGATACCTGAATACAGACCTTACCCGAAATAATTTCTTGTAATGATTTTTGCTGCTCATTGGGTTTGATTGGAGCAAATGCCTCAAACACGCCAGCAGGTGTTAAAATAATATAAGAGTCATCGGTAAAATGTATATGCATGAAGCCAATCCCAAAAATTAAAAACGTCCCTGCTCACGGTTTTATCGCAATGTTTACAAGACAACAATAAATAAAGTGTAAAAAATTAACCAGAAATCATATAAACTAGCGAACGAACTAAAGTTTGCATTTGTTCACGTTCACGAGCATCAACCATGGTAACGTTAGCAGCAACCCCTTTTTGAACTAAAAAGTCCGATAATCTTTGATGTAAATCCCAAGGGGCGTTTTCGGCATGTGTTACTCCAACCACCAAAGCACTGCCTTTAATTAGAGGTTGAAAACTTTCCAAGTAATAAGCCAAATCATCAACAGGGTCTTGTTCTTCAGCGTTCAATAACAACACCAAACCTAAAGCATTTTCACTTAAGATTTCCCACATAAAATCAAAGCGGCGCTGTCCTGGAGTACCGTATAAACGGACTTGTTCGCCACTATCTAAAATCATTACCCCATAATCCATGGCAACGGTAGTGGTTTTTTTTATTTTACCAACACCATCAGATGCGATTTCTTCGGTGGTTACAACGCCTTTATCTGATAATGAGCGGATTGCTTGAGTTTTACCTGCGCCTACCGGTCCTGCAATAATGAGTTTGTAGGTGCCTGCACCGATTTCTAAATCTGACATAAATGCTCCAACGATTGAGTTATATAATGGGGCGTACAAAATGTACAAAATCAAAATGAATCAACTCAGCTCAATTATTTAAAACAATTGCAGCTATCTAGTTTGTTTTTATTATTATGCCTATTTATGCTGAATTGATTACCAAAACTTACATTGTTAATTTATTTAATAAACGCTGAAAAAATCCAACCTTGACTGCCTTGTTTACACCCGCATTTTTTTGGGTCATGCGTCCAGATAGTTTCTCATCATCCAAGCCCATAGTACCAATCACACTTTCATCAGCAATTTTGGCAAGATTAGCTAATAAAAAAATACGATGAATGGTTTCAGGCTTAATTTCACTAAATAAAGTATGTAAATTTTTAATGGTTTTTGGCGTGGATAAACAAGACGCCAGGACTGCCTGCACATAACTGGGTGTGCCTGCTATATCAGCAAAATTGGGCATAAATTTAAGCTTTAGTTGCAAATTATGTGCCATTGTTTGAATTTCATCCGGCAAAATCGCTTCATAAATTTGCCATAGTAATGTGCTTAAGATGTATTTTTTAGCACCCGCCTGCTCCATCTTTCTTACTTGGCTTAAACTTTCACTGACATTTAATATTTCAATTGTAATGGAATTTGCAAATTCTGGATGACTTTTGGCAACAGTAAAATAATCCAACACTCGAGCAATATTGGTACTAACCGCCAAATTGTTTTTTGGGTCAATCAACACATCATAACGACTGGCTTTTAAAATAAAAGGCGTATTTTGATAAAATAATTTACTAAATTCTTTAATCATTGGTAGCGTATAAACCAACGAAAAATGTTCCTTTAGCATATGTTGTAATGCATTTTGCACGGGGCTATTAGGCAGTGTCAACAAATCGTTGTGTGATAGTGGCTGTCTGAGTACAGATTTATCTTCTTCGGTAACCTTGGGGGTAATGATGGGTTTTTCTATAATTGTATCTGGCTTATCTATCTGAATTTCATTTTTTGGGATAACAACAAAATGTTTGGCTTTTTCTATTAAGTTTTGCAAAACTGGTAAGATGGTATCCTTGGTATAAGGCGACTGTAAATAAAGAAAATTGCCATGCATACCCAATACTTCTTCCCAAATATTGATGGTTGTACGCGTGGTTAATAATGCTGGACGACCTGATACATACTCCATAATCATCTGGCTATGTTGATGCTGATATGACAGCATGCCCACTCCACCAAGATTAATGATAAAACCTCGAGCCTCTTTATGTTTATTGGGAATTTCTGGAAGAACAAACTTTAAATCACTGGTCAAACCACGGTCAATATGAATACAATTAACATCTTTAAAATGTTGTTGAATTAAAAAACTCAAAAGATTAGCGTTTTGTTCAGAAAAGCCCACAAGCAGTAATTTCATCAAGGATTTCCTTTGTTTAGATAATTGATGGATGGTTTGTTGACAACCACATCAAAATTAGTAATTTTTAAGACGACAGTTTTAAAAATAACAAGTTTAACAATGTATTCAATACATAAATTGCAAAACTCTATCTCTATTGATTTATAAGGTTTCTAAAGTATTGCGACAGGCCATCCATCGATCATCAAATACCCAATTTTCCTTATTTAAGCGAAACCAAACCATCATAAATGCCATACGGTCAGCACAAGCAATGCAATGCTCCAAAAAGTCATTTTCCATTTGTTCTAGAGCTTGATTTTTGTCATCACGCGCTTTTAATAATGTAATGATGATGTTATCAGCAACATACCAAGCATTATCACTGCTAGTACGCAGTTTGTGAGCTGGTACGTCCATGGATGGTGTAACCAAAACACTCCAACGAGTAGCCAAATGACTGATTGACCAGATATAAGATTTTTTGTGCACACAGTTTAAGAAGGCTTGATAAATTGTCGCAGGCAAGCGTTCTTTGGCTTCATCTAAAATCTCTTTACCCAAAAAAGGCACATCATACCAACAACCATAAAAATAATCCGCCAAAGCGCCTTGTAAAGGTTCATTTTCAAAAAAATTTAAGGCTGTGCGAATGCGTTCTTTGTGATAGGCAGCTAAATTTGGGGCGACGATAATTCGTCGAGACATGCGGCGATATTGTTCGCGTACAGCCGCCGAAGTTCTTTGTAATTCACTCATATGCCACCTTTAAACAGTAATCATTTTTTTATATTTTTATATTATTTTAAAAAAAGTTAATAATCGGTTTCATAAAATACAGCAAAAATGCAGTGTAAAAAATGCAGTGAAACAGGTGTTAACATAAAACAGGTTTTTATGGGTGCATAAAAAGCATTGGGCAAACTTACCCAATGCCAAATATGCCATTTTATTTATTTAAACAGGCTATTTTAAATTTAAAATGAATTCATGATAAATTCAAGTCTAATCAATAAGTTATCAGTTGGCGGATTGCCAGTTTGCACTTTTTGGCGTTTTAATAAATCCTTTAACCGCTAACCATTAGCTCAATAATGTATCCATCAAATCAATCATAAATTCAGCTTCTTCTTCACTAACCGCTTCAAAACCATTAGGCATGCCAAGTTCTGCCAAAACTGCTTGGCCATCAGCGTCATTTTTTAGGTTTAATAAGACATCACGAACTGCATCAGCCTCACCAAAGCTATCTTTAACCAAAAGTACATGGGTAATATCCGCCAAATCACTTTCGATTAACACATTTAATTGCATGCGAGTTAAGTTAGACAAAGAATGGAAAATTTCAGCGATAAAAAATGCAGCATCGACATTACCTTGAGCAACTTGTTTAGCAGCGGCTTGATAGGTTTCAGTAATTTCAAAGGTTACGTCGTTTTCAGTCAAATCGACAGCTTCAAGCAAACGTAAACCAATCAATTTTACATCGCGGTTATCAGCCATAGCAATTTTTGCACCAGGCTTTAGGTCAGATAATTGTTTAATATCACCTTTAGCAGAAGATACAATAACCATTTCATCTGACTTGCCAACAGGACGAGCAATTGCTTTATAGCCTTTTTCACGAATCAATTCAGCAGCATCAAAAGGGTTGGCATAAACCAAATCAATATCGCCTTTGGCAATCATCAAAGACTGCTCAGAAGACGATGCTGGAGTTTCTAAATGCACGGCCAAATTTGAGCGTTTTTGTAGCAAGGTATTTAAAGTATACCAACCACTAAAAAGATTTGGCGGAAAATCAGGGGCAATCACAAAACGATGAGACATAATTTAGTTTCCTTTTAGGGCGGCATATTGCTGACTGGCAGCTTCAATTTTTGTACGCGATGGTTTACGACGTACAGAAGTATAGCCTACTACTTCACCACGACGTACATTAGGCACAACCGTTGCATACACCCAATAATGTCCGCCATCCTTGCATAGATTTTTTACATAGCCATGCCATTTTTTGCCAGCTTTAACGGTTTCCCATAAATCTTTAAACGCTTCGGCAGGCATGTCAGGATGGCGTAAGATATGATGCGGCATACCGATTAGCTCATCTTTTTCATAACCGCTAATTTCTACAAAAGCATCGTTGGCATGTGTTAAAATACCATTTAAATCGGTGCTTGAAACAATCAATTTTCCATCTGGGTAAGGGTGTTCAACCCCAGTATCATAAACAGTACGAGTAGTGCCATCGTAAAAAGTTAGTGTGTGTTCTGTGCAATCGCCAGCAGGTCTTTGCATATCGGGTAATTGTGTCATGACAATCATTCCTATATTTTGCTATTTTATGTATCAAAAACACAAAATCTTAAATGACCAACTTTGTGTTTTTGAGCATTATCAATTAAAGAAGTTTTGATAGAGCTTCTGATGCACGTTTGATATCTAAGAAAATCAAACCCAGTTTAGCATTGGATTTGGCAAGTACTGTCAATACCGCCTCAGAACCGGCTGAAGTCATAATAACGTAGCCTTTTTCACCTTGAACCAAAACGCGGTCTGTGCTACCACGACCAAGTTCGCTACCGGCGCGGTCACCCAAAGAAAGTAGAGCGGCACTCATCGCACCCACACGGTCTTCGTCAATCCCTGATGGCAAGGCTGATGCAATCATCAAACCATCTGTAGAAATCAGGGCTGACGCTTCTACGTCTGCTGATGAGCTATTTAAATCTTCCAAGATTTGTTGGAACATATCGGTACGCATAAATTCACCTTATGATTAGTGTTGTAAAAACTTATTAAACAATAAGCAAGTTAGTCAAACATAGGACTTTGCCTAACAGAATTGATTGAGTTGTTTTTGGTGGGCAGAACATCTTACAATCAGTCTAAAAAATCAGGAGCAAGATTTATGCCAAATTTATAAGAACATAAATCCATTTAAGATTTTTAAGATAAACTGCTTATTTGTTAGGATAAGTGCTACAAGAAAAAATCATAACATAAAATTATGATGATGCCGGAACGGTACTGTAGATTTTTGTAAATGCATTATATTAAATCCCAGAAGCCAATTTGCCAAAAAATAGAAAAATAAACAAGCCAAGCAATGATTGGTAAAAAATGCTAAAATAACCAATTTGTAACAACATAAAAAGATAACCATCATGACCACCAACGAAGAATTATTTACTAGTGCCAAACGCCATATTCCTGGCGGTGTCAATTCCCCCGTACGTGCTTTTGCAGGTGTTGGCGGAACACCTATTTTTATCAGTCGTGCCAAAGGCTCAAAAATGTACGATACAAACGGTCGAGCATATATTGATTATGTGGGGTCATGGGGCCCAATGATTTTGGGGCACGCTCACAACAAAGTTATTGATGCGGTCAAAAAAGCAGCTGATGACGGACTGTCTTTTGGAGCACCAACACCCTTTGAAACCACAATGGCAGATTTGATTTGTGAGATTGTGCCCAGCATTGATTTGATTCGCATGGTAAGCTCTGGTACTGAGGCAACCATGAGCGCCATTCGCTTAGCTCGTGGTTATACAGGACGTGATAAAATAGTTAAGTTTGAGGGCTGTTATCATGGTCATTCAGACAGTCTTTTGGTTAAGGCAGGTTCTGGTATGCTTGACATTGGCGAACCAACATCAAAAGGCGTACCTACCGATTTTGCCAAGCACACCATAACTTTACCCTATAATGATATCGACGCATTAAAAACATGTTTTGCAAAGTTTGGTGAAGAGCTTGCCTGTGTTATTGTTGAACCCATCGCTGGTAATATGAACATGGTCATTCCAAGCCAAGAATTTCATCAAACTTTGCGCACCCTTTGTGATAAATACCAAACAGTGCTGATTTTTGATGAAGTAATGACAGGTTTTCGCGTGGGTTTAAAGGGGGCTCAAGCACATTTTGACATCACGCCTGATTTAACAACCTTTGGTAAAATCATTGGCGCAGGTCTTCCTGTTGGGGCATTTGGTGGCAAACGCGAAATTATGGAACACATTGCCCCGTTAGGTGGCGTATATCAGGCAGGCACATTATCTGGAAACCCTTTGGCAATGCGAGCTGGCAAAGTCATGTTTGAAGAGCTTATCAAATCTGATTTTTATGAAAAATTAACACAAAAAACCACCAAATTAACAACAGGATTACAAAATTTGGCGAATAAACATGGTGTGGATTTTGCAACCTGTCATGTTGGTGGCATGTTTGGACTGCATTTTGCTAAAACTGCTCCAAAAAACTTTACTGAAGTAAGTTTATCTAACAGCCAAAAATACGCCAAATTTTTTCATGGCATGTTAGAACAAGGTATTTATCTAGCGCCATCTGCCTTTGAAGCAGCATTTATGTCAATTGCTCACAGTGATGATGATATTGATGAAACGCTTTTAGCGGCAGATAAGGTGTTTGGGTCGCTTTGATAAACATCTGTCTTTATGACAAATTTACTTGATTTTGATAAATTGGCAATTATATAAAGACAACACAAAATCAAGGTGATGAAGATTCGCCTTTATTTATGACAATAGATGAAGGTGCTTTATCTTTCTCACAGATTATTTAAAGATATCAGGTAGCACATTGATGTGTTGTTTAAGATTTATATTTTATAAACAATAAATTTGTAAAAAATTATTTGGTAAAAAAAATTATTTGGTAAAAAAGTTATGCTAACAAAAATCATCAGCAGTGTTATTGGCACAAAAAATGAGCGTGAATTAAAACGCATGAGAAAAATCGTTGAAAAAATCAACGCTTACGAACCTAGCATTTCTGCTTTGTCAGATGAAGAATTACGCCAAAAAACCCAAAGTTTTAAAGAACGTTATCAAGCAGGCGAGAGTTTGGATAAAATCTTACCAGAAGCCTTTGCGGTATGTCGTGAAGCCTCCAAGCGCGTTAATGGCATGCGCCATTATGATGTGCAATTAATTGGTGGAATTACCCTACATGAAGGCAAAATCGCTGAGATGAAAACAGGGGAAGGCAAAACTTTGATGGCAACGCTTGCCATTTATCTGAATGCTTTGAGTGGCAAAGGCGTTCATGTGGTTACAGTCAATGATTATCTGGCAACTCGTGATGCTGAATTAAACCGTTCTTTATTTGATTTTTTAGGGCTGACTGTTGGAGTAATTTATAGTCAACAGCCAGGATATGAAAAATTTGATGCTTATCGAGCCGATATTACCTACGGTACAAATAACGAATACGGCTTTGATTATCTAAGAGATAATATGGTATTTAGTATGGATGAGAAAAAACAGCGTCCGCTTAATTATTGTATTATTGATGAAATTGACAGTATCTTGATTGATGAAGCACGTACGCCACTCATCATCTCTGGAGCAACTGAGGACTCAGCCCATTTATACACACTCATTGACACCATCATTCCACGACTGGTACGTTCTAAAGATGAAGAATTAAACAAAGAAAACAAAGAAGGTGACTTTTGGATTGATGAAAAAAACCGTGCCATTGAAATCAGTGAAAAAGGCTATGAAAAGATTGAAAAATTTTTAATAGAAGTTGGTGAGCTTGGAGAAAAAGAAAGTCTATATTCGCCTGCACGCCTGCCCTTACTTGCTCATGTTCAAGCAGCAATCAGGGCCCATCATCTTTTTATCAAAAACATCCATTATATTGTAGATGATGAAGGCGAAGTGGTTATCGTGGATGAAAACACTGGTCGAACCATGCCGGGTCGTCGCTGGAGTGATGGATTGCACCAAGCAGTAGAAGCCAAAGAAAAGGTTGAGATTCAAGCCGAAAACCAAACCATGGCAACCACCACGTTTCAAAATTATTTCCGTTTATATGACAAATTGTCAGGCATGACGGGTACAGCTGACACTGAAGCAGTGGAATTTAAATCCACATATAATCTTGATGTTGTCATCATTCCAACACACAGACCAATTGCTCGTTTGGATTTAAACGACCAAATCTTTTTAACCAAATTGGGTAAATATAAAGGCATCATTCGTGAAATTCGTGAAATTACCGCCAAAGGCGCGCCAGTTTTAGTAGGAACAGCGACCATTGAAGCTTCCGAAGAATTGTCATTTTTATTAGACCAAGAAGGCATTGCTCATAACGTTTTAAACGCCAAACAACACGAGCGAGAAGCTGAAATCATCGCTCAAGCAGGCAGACCTGCAACCGTTACCATCGCCACCAACATGGCAGGACGTGGGACCGATATTATCTTGGGAGGCAATTGGCAGGCAAGCATTGAAAACCTGAATGAACTATCAGCCGAAGAACGTCAAGCCTTAGAAGCAGATTGGCAAATCAAAAATGAACAAGTCAAAAAAGCAGGCGGGCTACACATCATTGGTTCAGAGCGTCATGAATCGCGCCGTATTGACAACCAATTACGTGGACGCGCAGGGCGACAAGGCGACCCTGGATACTCTCGCTTTTTCCTATCATTAGAAGACGATTTGATGCGGATTTTTGCAGGCGACCGCGTCGTTAATATGATGAAAGCAATGGGCTTAAAAGATGACGAAGCCATTGAACACAAAATGGTATCTCGTTCAATTGAAAACGCCCAAAGCAAGGTAGAAGCTCGCGATTTTGATGCCCGTAAAAGCCTATTAAAATATGACGACGTTGCCAACGAACAACGTAAAGTAATTTATTCACAGCGCGATGATTTGCTTGGTCAAGCGGATTTGGTTGATGACATCAAGGCAATGCACCATGAAGTTTATACCGCGCTAATCAATCAATTTGTACCGCCCGGCTCGGTGGATGACCAATGGAATATCGATGGTTTGGAAGATGAGATTGAAGAAGCATTTCGCTACTATATGCCAATCAACGACTGGCTTGATGCTGACAGACGCTTGGATGAAGAAGGATTGCGCAAAAAAATCATTGATACCGCCATCGCTCATTATGAAGAAAAACGCGCCCAAATGGGTGAAGAAAATGCCATGCGTTTAGAGCGCGACTTTATGCTGCGCAATCTTGACCGTCATTGGAAAGAACATTTAACTCAAATGGATCATTTGCGTAAAGGCATCCATCTACGCGGTTATGCCCAAAAAAATCCAGAACAAGAGTATAAGCGAGAGTCGTTTGAACTGTTTCGTTCCATGCTTGGGGCTATTAAATCAGACGTGGTGCAAGATTTAGCGCGAGTTCACATTCCAACTGCTGAAGAAATTGCACAAATGGAAGAAGCTCGTCGTTTGGAAGCTGAACAGATTCGCATGCGTTTTGAACATTCAGGCAGTGATGACGATAATCAAAATTTAGAACAGCCCAAAAGCGCGGCTGCTGTACAGCACATTACCCTAAATTTAAGCAACACAGCCAATGCCCAAAAATCAGCAGATATTTTACCAGAAGCATTGCCAGAGGATGTGGAAATTCCGAGCAATATTAGCCGTAATGCCCCCTGTCCTTGTGGTTCTGGATTAAAATACAAACAATGTCATGGTAAACTGGTTTAATGTATTAATAGATTTTTATTTTACCCAATGGGTTTTTAAGTAAAAAGGAAACTTTCATGAAGCTTTTAATTGCAAGTTCACTAATTATTGGCAGTTTATTTATGTTAAGCGCTTGTGGTAAAAAAGAACCTGAGCCGCCACAACCTGCTCCTGAAGCAACTGAAGTAGAAGTGCCTATGTCGGCAGAACCTGCTGAACCTACTGGAGTGATGAGTGCTGAACCCGTGGAAATGCAAACAGAACCGCCAATATCAGCAGACAAAAAAACTGAAGTTGAACAAGATGGACAGCCTCCAGCACCCCAAGCAAATCAGCCTCAAAATTAATTTAAATTACCCAGCAAAAACGCCTGAGCTGATTCAGGCGTTTTGTTTTTGACTTGCTTTATAGCTGTTTTGTGCCAAAGATTTTATCACCTGCATCACCTAAACCTGGAATAATGTAGCCATTTTCATTTAGATGACTATCTAATGCAGCCGTATAAATTTTTACATCAGGATGGGCTTCATTCACCAGTTTTACACCTTCTGGTGCTGCAACTAAAACTAAAGCTTTAATATTAGTGCAGCCGTGTTTTTTAAGCATATCAATGGTAGCAATCATACTGCCACCTGTAGCCAGCATCGGGTCTAAAATCAAGGCAGGTCGTTTGTTAATATCATTGACAAATTTTTCAAAAAATGGCACGGGCTCAAGTGTGGTTTCATCACGCTGCAATCCAACTACAGAAATTTTAGCAGTGGGTAATAAATCCAAAACACCATCTAGCATTCCCAGCCCTGCACGCAAAATTGGTACCAGTGTTACGGTCTTACCTTTAATTTGCTCACCGTTGATCACACCACACCAACCATCCATCTGGAAAGTTTCAATATCAAAATCACGACTAGCTTCATACGCCATCAATCTACCCAATTCTTTGGTAAGTGTACGAAACTTATAAGTGCTGCAATCTTTTTCACGCATCAAAGATAATTTATGACGCACCAAAGGATGATTAACAACGGTAATATTCATAATAAAACTCCAATCTTGTGCAAAAATAGCCATCTAATAAATCTAATATTAAATCATTATACCACTGCGTTATCTTACTGTGTTTAGAATTTAACTAAAACAAAATTCAAACAAAATCGGTGTAAACCCTATGTTTAACAGCGTATTGACTAAATCACATTCCAATTTTTATTTTCGTGGATTTGCAATGTTTGCTGATGGTATTTTTGTAATGTACTTCGATGTCCAACACTAATAATGGTAGTGCTTGGCAAAGATTCTTTTAATAAACGATACATTGCATCTTCAAGCCCTTCATCCATACTGGCGGACGCCTCGTCCAAAAATGCTACATCAGGTTTTAGTAATAAAAGTCTTGCAAATGCTAAACGCTGCTGTTCTCCAAGCGACAAAACGTGTGTCCAATCACAAGTCTGAGTAAGTTTATCTACTAAATGTCCAAGTTGAACTTTTTGTAATAACGTTTGTAAAACTGTCTCATCATGTGCATCTGGAGCAATGTTTGGGTAATAGATAGCATCAATCAATCGACCTTGTGGCAGATAGGGTTTCTGCGATAAAAATAAAGCATTGGTTGGACGCATGACCACACCTTCTGAGTAAATCCAAAGACCTGCTACTGTTCGCAAAAGCGTGGTTTTACCCGAGCCAGATTTTCCTTGAATCAGCAAACTTGAGCCTTTGGGTAGGCTTAAATTCAGCTTTTCTATCAATATAGTATCAAGCGGTGTTTTAATGGTTAAATCTTTAAAAATTACATCAGTGTCATGATGGTTAATAATCGTTTTGTTTTCACTGATGGCGCCAGTGGCTTTTTCGAAACTGGTCAAACGGTCTAAGGTCGCTTTATATTCTGCAAACGTATCGTACACATTGCGAAAATAGGATAAATTTTCATGCAAACGACCAAAAACTTGCATCGTTTGCATCAAATCACCCAATTTGATTTGCTCTGCAAAATACCGTCCCACCTGAATCAATAATGGAAAAACCACCGAAATTTGAGTAATAATTAGGTTAAATCCTGAAAACTTTAAAGTACGAAAAACAATTGACCACATATTATCAATCACCCGATTAAACTGGCGATATAATAATGATTTTTCTACTTTTTCACCTGCATAAAAGGCGATACTTTCTGCGTATTCTTTGACGCGAATTAAAGAATAACGATAATTAGCATTTAGTCGTTCATTCGCAAAATTTAAATCAATCAATGGACGACCTAGCCAAAACGCAATCACTGTAGCAATAATCACATAACCAAACACTAAAAATACCATCATATGAGGAATTTCAACACCCAAAACCTTCATCGGTCCTGCCAGACCCCATAACAAAATGGTGTAAGAGATAATGGAGCTGACCGCTGAGATGAGCCCTGTTGCCAAGGATAGAGAATGCTTGACATAGGATTGCACATCTTGCTGAATGCGTTGGTCAGGGTTATCAAGCTCACCAAAAATCTGCTGGGTGCGATAATAAGCCTGATTTGCCATGTATTTATCCAAAAGCTCTTTATTAAGCTCTTCAATCCAATTAATGCAAAATCGTTGTTCAGCATAATAAGTTAATAATGCATTTGAAACCGCAGCTGCAGCAATAAAACAAAACACCACCATCTGCTGCCAAAAAACTGGTTGATTTAAATCTTGTAGGGAACTGTACATGGTATTGTACCAATTAGAATGAATTAAACTAATTCGTACTTCCAGAAGCGTCAAAGTAACAATAAATGTAAAAAATAAAATTGGTTTAATGCTGCGTTTTGGCGTTAAATAACCCTTTGCCATCGCCCAAAATTGTCGCCCCCAATGCGTAAAACGAATCAAAAGCCACATTACTAGCGTGAAAATCACCGCTGTAATACCCAAACTTTTGCTTATCCAAATCGCTGACTCTATCAGCTCTTTTGACCAGTCCATAAACAATCCAATCAATTAATAAAGTTGTTATTTTAACACACTGATGGGTTACACACTTAAAAACTCTTAAAAATACAACCAGCTGTTTTAAATCAGTTTTTTATTAATAATAAAATTATGGTTATTTATACGACTTATTAAAATAACGTTTTTAATAGTCAATTTAAAATACAAATTATCAAATGGTGTATTTATGCCCAATACAGTAATTTACAGATTATTTGAGATTAAAATTATTCTTATGATTCACACCTGCAAATTAGAAATGATAAAGTACTAACACCAAAAATAGCATTATTAAAAAAGCAATGCATTATGGAGAATTATTTGACATTTCTCTCTTGTAACTCATCACAGAAACAAGTAAAATGACGTTTACAACATTTTTTAGGGAGTAAGACTTATTAAACCGTCAAACCGTTTAAATATTAACGAAGACATTCGCGCCAAAGAAGTGCGTTTAGTCAAAGAAGATGGCGAACAACTGGGTGTGGTTGATTTAAAAACCGCCTTAAAAACCGCCAGTGATGAAGGGCTTGATTTAGTGGAAATTGTTCCTGATGCTAAACCGCCTGTTTGTAAAATTATGGACTATAAACGCTATTTGTACGACCAAAAGCAAAAAGCCAAAGAAGCCAAAAAAAACCAAAAACAAACGCAAGTTAAAGAGATTAAACTACGTCCCGGCACTGAAGAAGCAGATTATCAAGTAAAACTTCGTAAAATCATGGAATTTTTAGAAGATAAGGACAAGGTAAAGGTTTCTATCCGTTTTCGTGGTCGCGAAATGGCACACCAAGATATTGGGAAGGCGCAATTAGAGCGCATCATTACAGATACTGCCGATGTAGCAACTGTGGAGCAGGCACCTAAAGTAGAGGGTCGCCAAATGGGTATGCTGCTTGGTCCTGCTCGAAAAAAATAAAAAGATAGAACATCAAGGCAGACCTTATGGTCTGCTTTTTTATACAATTAACACATCTTTAAACACATCCACCGCCGGTTTTGCGCCGTGGTGTTCCACTTTGCGCCGCCATTTGCTGCCTAAATGGTAAAAACGCAGGCTGTCGGTTTCGGGGTTGTAGGTTTTCAAAAGTTTGTCCTTTAAAACGACCCACTGATCGGGCGCGATGTCGCATTCGAACACCGAATATTGCACGCGCACGCCGTAATCTAAGCAATGTTTTGCGATACGGCGTAATCGTGCTTGCGCATTTGGATCGTCAAAAGAAATATCATAAGTAATTAGCATTAACATGACTTATCTCATCAAAAACGGCGGATATTCCGCCAAATCCCCGCGCAAATGGCGCGCCAACAGCATCGCCTGAATATACGGCAGCAACCCAATTTCTACTTCTTCGCCTAAAAATGGATGAACGATTTTCTCCTGCTTTTTCGTCTGCAAGGCTTGGAACAACAGTTTACGCGCATCGGCTTTCAAGCTCACCGCGCCGCTTGCCTCGATAACGAAATCCTGCGGTTTGATTTGCCCGCGGTTAATCAGCGACAACACCAACCTATCCGCCCACCACGCGCGGAATTCTTCCAAAATATCCTGCGCCAAACTGTCGCGCCCCGGCCGATCGGCGTGCAGAAAGCCCACCTGCGGATCCAGCCCCACGCCTTGCAGCGCGCCGCTGATGTCCTTGCCCAAAATGCTGTACACAAACGACAAGAGCGCATTCACCCCGTCTCTGGGCGGACGGCGGTTGCGCCCTTCAAAAGTAAAGCCGCTTTTTTCGCTCAAAAGCCGCCCGAACACGCCGAAATAACGCGCCGCCGCATCGCCTTCAATGCCGCGCACCACGTCCAGCTCCGCCGCGCCCTTCAACTGCCGCAGCGAAATATTCAAAGAATCGACCGCACTTTGAATCGCCACATTCTCGCCATAATTGCGAATCTGCCGCTGAAGCACCCGCTTACTCGCCTGAATCTTCGCCGCGATGATACTACGTGCAATCGGCACGGGATTTTGCTCTGACACCCGATACTGTGCCCGCCGCAACAGCACATTGCCGCTCTGACGCCCCTGAAGCCGCCCCAAATAACGCCCATTTTCGGTAAAAAACGCCAAATTCACATTATTTTCGCCGCAAAACCCCAATAAAAACGGCGACACCAGCACATTCCCAAAACAGAAAATATGCCCGATGGAATGTACCGGCAACTGCGCCACCTTCTTACGCTCCTGCTCCACCACCAGCGTCTCCCGCTCCTTATGCAGATAGCTGCCTTGGGTGGTGATATACAGCGTGTTTTGCAGTTTGCGCATGAAAAAACTCCTTGGATTTTGACCGCAGTTTTTGGGGGCGTTTAACTAGGGTTGGGCTGCCTGAAAATGATAAGTCAGATTCTTGACTCTAATATTCAATATTAATAATTCATATCCCAAATTTGAAATTGCATTTTATTATCTTGAATCTGTTTTATCATACTTTCCAACTTTTTCATTTTTCTGGAATTATACTCATAAACCTTTTCGCCATATCTAAAATGAAAATCATAGAGTATTTCCCAGTAACATTCTGTTCTTATTGCCTGAGGATATGAAGTAAAAAAATGTAATCTTTTGAATATCTCGTATTCTTTATCTGGATTTTTCATTTCTTCAATATTATTTTCAAAAAACAACATTAATTCTTTACATTTTATGTGTTTTCTATGTGATGGCTCAAGAAAAAGAGAAAAATTCATAGCAGCAACATTTAATAAATTGGCATAATATTCATTTAAATCTAATTCATTGGTTTGTTTTCTGATAGCGTTATTAATTTTAGCTAATGTCTTTTCTGAATAATCTAGCTTTTCACCTTCTTGCAACAAGTGCCTATACAGTAAGAGATCTTTGGGATGTGGCAGATACTCTAACTCATCTCTTTTAATCTGAAATATTGGTTGCATGTATGACTCATTAATATCTTTACTATTATAGTTTTCACTAAGAAGTATATAGCATTGAAATGTTCCAAATATCTCAATATAACAAAATAATCTATTTTCTAAGTTAAATAATTTTATTTGATGAGACAAGTAACGCAAATCATCACTAGAAAAACGTACTTCCTCAATCGCACCATTTATAAAATCCCATGGCATATAAAGTAGCAATGGTATTTTTTGCTTTATCTGGTAATTATCTATATCCAGAACACATTCCAATTCCTCACGTTTAATATTGTTAGAAACAGCAAATCCAATAGCGATTTTTGCCATACCTTGCTTGTATGCCTTATTATCTAGATTGAAAGGAATGGCATATATATTTTCAGAATAGTTATTAAAATCCCTAATAACAATAACATTCTCAGAATTTTCTATTCCAAAATATTTCATCTTATCCTTCTTAAGCCCTTCAAGATTCTTTTCAGGCATACCTTTAGGGTAAAGAATTATTAAATCATCACCATTCATAAATGCATCAACGCTAACAGGTAAAAAATCGTTTTTATTAATCCTAAACTTAAATGTCAAATTAAATTCAGGAATAAATATACTCCCCTCCTCAGTAAAATTTTTATTTTTCGATTTTCTGTCAAAATTTATAGGCAACCTAGATATATAATTCTTAAATATCTCTACAAATGGTACATCTATCTCTTTGCCTAGCCTGTTCCCACAACTTTCACATAAAATACCTGTTTTTATTAATGTTCCTCCTAATGCCTGTTGAAAAATATGTTCTCCATGATCATTTTCTGGTGTTAAATTCTCATTACATAAATAGCAATTTCCCATTATTTTTCCTCCTGTTTAAACTACATATCAACTTATTCACTCCCCAAACAACCCTTCCACATACCCCACACTCCTATCCCGTTTCCCCAACAACTCCGGCTGACAAATCTCCACCAGCGAGCAGGCTTTGCAGCGTTTGCCGTAGTCGGGCGGCGGGGTTTGGCGGCTGTTTAGGAGTTCACGCACGGCGGCGATGGTGGCGAGGGTTTGGGCGCGCAGGTCGTCTGAAAATACGATGGGGATGCGGTGGCGGGTTTGCATATACCACAGCGCGCCCTCGCTGACGGTTTGCCCCGTCATTTCTTCCAAGCACAAACCTTGGGCGCAAAGCTGGATTTCGTCCATCGGGTCGGGTTTGGGCTTGCCGCGTTTGTATTCCACGGGTTTCAGACGACCTGTTTTCGTTTCCACTTCCACCAAATCCAACACGCCGCTGATGCCCAGTTTCTCCGCTGACACATGCACCGTCCGCTCAAAACGCACGCCCTTGCGCGTTTCCGGCTCACCCGAATCCACCCGCTCATGCAGCGCCTTGCCCTGCGCGGTCAAATAGTTCTCTGCCCAGGCCTGCTCGTTGTGAATCAGCGCGCATTGACGCGGGCAGAAGGCGTAGTGTTGCAGGGCAGAAAGGGGAATCAGGCGCGTATCCTGATTTTCTCCTTGGGTTTCGGTTGAAAGTGCGGTCATTTTTTTGAATATTTTAGAAGCCGTCGATTTCCTGCGGAGTTAAACCATCAAGGTTTTCCAGTTCGTAGCTGCCATCGGTATTCACTTTTAGGCTACCGTGCACTTTGGCGGAAGAGTATTGCCCTGCTTTGCTATTGTGTTCCCACCAGATGAGTTTCAGCACCTGCATGCTGCCTTCGGGGCGGGCGGATGATGCGTCGCCTTCAAAAAGCTGGGTAAGCACAGCTTTGATTTTTTCGGCATCGTCGTCTGAAAAACCGGTACGTTCGGCAAGCTGCGGCGACATTGCACCGAAGGCAACGTATACACCGTGATCGATGCGATGTTTCATGCCCATACGTGCATTTTTTCCTTCCTTTTCATCACTGTCAACGCTCTTCACAATTTGATTGCTTGTAATACTAATAGGCGCAACGCTAAATGCAGATTGAATGGTTACTGGTCCTCGGATAGCGATTGAAACACCGCTTCCACCTTCATCCCCTTTGCCAAAAGCAAAAACTTGTCCAAATGCACGAACATCAAACCATCTCTGACAAGCCTGATTCTTAGTGCGATCTTTTTGCCTGTTTCCTTCAATTCCTTTTTTAACCTCAAAGGCTCTCCTACCTAAACCATATTCTTCTGATTCTGCACGACCTTTTAGACTAGTCATGCCATCGGTTTTCTTTTCGTCTGATTGCACAAAAATACTCTCGCCACTGTCTTGCAGGCGGTCGCGAATTTTTCGTTTCAAACACACATCAGTCATTTCACCATAATTTTGAAAATCGGCACGTGGACGGTTGCCGTTCAAGGGGTCACCGTTGGGGTTGGCGTTGGTTACTTTAATAATTAAAGCGAAGTCAATTTTTTTAGTTAAAGACATTTTGCATTCTCCATAAAAAGATTAATTGGTTTCTGTTGGTTTTGCTTTGCTAACTTTAGCTGCTTTACGTTTGGCAATTTCGCGGGTATTTTCCATTTTTTGGCAATGATAGCCCAAGAGAAATTCGCCACTTAATTTGTCATCACAAACATAATCATCCCTTTGGAAAAGCTCCATAATTTCACCAATAGCCTGCTTATAGAAATCTTTTCCTTGACTAGTTAAATAATTTTGATATGGCACCAATTTCTCACTCGCAAGGTTTCGCCATGTGCTGTATGGTTTTTGCGCAAACTGTTGGAAATAACGTTCTGCGTTAGTCGCACGAGTAGGCGTTTTTTTGCCATTTTGTAAATATAAGGCATACCACTCCATGCTTTCTGCCTGTGCAATTAATCGGCCATACAAATAATCGCGTGAGCGGTTTTGGGTATCTAAACTCATAGGGTAAGTTCTCCGTTGTGATAAATCGTGATGACGGGCGCGCCAGCCTTTGTATAAAGCACAGGCGACGCCGATGTTTCTTTGCCAATTTGCAGATCGGATTTTTTCTCCAGCTTCAGGGCGATAATTTACAAAAGGATTGCAGGCTGCCTGAAAACTTTTTTGAACTAAGTCATAAGGGATGTGCACTGATTTGCCGCCCGAAATCACAGGCAGAAGACGGGCGTAAAGCTGTCTTCTCGATTTTCTATCCTTATCTTCAAATTCCGTCTTGGTTAACACTACTTCCGCAATACGTTCTAAGGAGGGGGCAGAAAAAATCCAAGATGATTTATATTTTTGATACCAAGCAAAATCATCCTGCCATTCGTCTAAATCACGGAAATAATCATCCCTTAATTTTTCTTGATAAAATGTCAAAGACATTCTGCCACCTGTTTTTGATGGTTCATCAACCATTAATAAGGAAATTTGCTCATTAGCTGCCAATTTTTCTTTATAACCATGGAATTTTTTCTTTAATTGTTCCACAGTTTTTAGGCCAAGATCGGCTGAATGATCAATCTTATCTTTCGCAAATAAAGAAGTATAAATATCATCTCCTTGATAAAGATTTGATAGAAATTCATCCTCGTCCGATATGCAATTGCTCGACCAAGCTAAAATTACTTGCTTGCCATTTCGTATTCCTTGTCGATTAATCAGCCATTTCAGTGCGCTAAATGCCTTCTGTGAGGCGTTTTTCCCTAGTATCACAGCCTGACTACCTAGTTCTGATTTGTCTCCATTATCTTTATCTCCATAAAATCTTCCTCGAAAGGTAAATCCAGTATCATCGTTAGCTGAAACCAATTTGGCATTACCGTTTATTTTTGGATAAGCTTCAGTCGGATAATCTAAATCTCCGGTAATACAACATAAAGACTTATGGCGACCTTTTTGTATCAGGCTTTCTTGATATTCAATCCACCGACTCTGTATGCAGGGCTTATTCCAAAGATCAGAATGTGGATCGTTAGATATTTCAACAGCCCATACAATGGTCAAGCTAAAAGGATCATCTTTTCCTACCGACAAAATATTATCCTTAAAAGAAAAAATCTGTTTCTCTAACAAATCTTCAATCAATGAACCTTTTTGAATATATTGCAAAACAATGTTTATCTCTTGCAAATTTCCGAATTCAGCCCAACCAGATAATTGGCTTTCATAAAATTCAAAACATTCTTTATATTTTGTCTTTTCCGTATCGGCAAATTTCCGTTTATCTTCATCAGTTCCCGCAAGAAACGCTTGCCATTTTTTCCCTTTATCTTTCTCGGCCACTTTAGAAAGATATTCAATCGTTAAGTAATTTCCCGCTGTTTTAGCAATATATTGCAAGCCATCATGTAATGCATAAGGAGCAATAGCCGAACCTGAACGTTTTGATGATTTTTCAGTTACCTGTATCGGAACTTGTTTCTTTACCTCAAATCTCTCTGCCCCAACAAACTCTGCTTTATCATTCAAAATAACTTTTAAATGAACCGCTTTGGACATATGAAACGGCAATGCCAAGTCTTCATCATCCAAACCTTGTTCTTGGACATATTCATACGTCCGATAAAGTTTCTGCATCCAGCTCATAATTCCAGCTCCTTGGCTTCGTCTTCCACAGGCTTAACGTTTTCGCCGCGCTTGAACGGTTTTTCAGGTTGCATTTTGCGGATAAATCGGGTTTTCAGACGGCCTTCTGTATCGTTGACACCTGGAAACTCAATCACGCCATTTTGCATATTCGCCATCCAAAAACGGCTGACCAATTCGGGCTTTCCAGTTTCTTCGGGATAGCCAAAACTATGGAACATCAGGCCGAAATCTAAATTGTCGATTTCATCGTAAAACCCTTCGCCTTCGCCGAAAATGCACGGCTCAACATAGCCTTGGCAATCGCGCGTGCCGAGAAAAATATCCTGCCGCCCGCCGCGTTCCAACATTCTTCTGGCAATGGCGATATGTTTGCCGAAATTGCGGTCGCCTGCCAATTCTTCCCAATGCTCATTCCATTCAAAATGGGCTTCCACTTGGTATTCCACGTCCTGCAAAAAGGTGTAAATCGCCAAAGTGTTGCCGCCATTCCAGTCCAGCGGTTTGGTGGATTTGCTTTGGGTGCGGATGGGTTTCATCACACGGATGCGGTTGATATGCCAAATCAACGTGGGTTTCCAATAAATGCTTTTGACAATGCCTTTAATGGCTTCGTATGTCGGCACTTGGTAGCTGAATTTTTCGCCACCGATTTTGGTAACGGGGTCGGTAAACAAGGCTTGCCGCCCCCGTACGCGGAAACTGATTTTGCTGTCCATATTGCTCCTATAAGTCGTAAAAAGTCATTTCGCTTGTTTCATCCAAAGACAAACCGAATTCATCGTTGTAATAGCGTTCTTTGAGATAATAAATACCCGAGCCTTCAATGGTTTCATGCAGGGCGTTTTCTTTTTGCAATTTATCCCAAACGTTGGGGAAGACGTTCACACTGTAACGCTGGGCTTTTTGCAAAGTGCGGTGCATTTCTTGGGGATTCCATTCGCCACAGAGTTTGGCAATGAGTTCCGCGCCTTCGCCATACGGCACAATCACGGCATGGGTTGGTGCGTCAATAACTTGGAAAATACGTCCCGCACTTTTAAAAGACTGCATAAGTAACGGATACAAATCACGATTTCTCAAAATATCATTTTTTAGATAGCCACTAAATTTTGCACCTCTATTAAAGCAGTTATCGCTCAACCAATGCAGTAAACCATCATTTTTATTTATTGGATAAACCATCTCTCCGCTGCGGTTATAAAAATAATATTGAAAATAACGCTCCATCGCGGCAGGCTGCAAAATATCCTGTCTGGCAAAATCGCGAAACACACGTTTGGCATGGGTTTTACCTACCTGAATATCGGGCAATATCCGCGTAAAATCTTGCTCTTGCAAATTCAGCACCCAAACCTGCCCTTTGCCTTCTCTCTCGCCGTGCCGGTTGCAGCGTCCTGCTGCTTGAGCAATGCTATCCAGCCCGCCCAAGGCGCGAATCACGCAAGCCATGGAAATATCCACACCGGCTTCAATTAACTGGGTGCTGATGCAGATAACAGGTTCTCTGTTTTTCAGACGAGCTTTGATGGTGTCGAAAATCACTTTGCGGTGCGCCGCGCATTGGTGGGTGCTTAAATGAAACAAGGCCTCGGGCGGTACGTTCTGCGCCTTGCAATATTGATAAAGCTCTTGCGCCCATTTTTTGGTATTGACAATAAACAGGCAGCTTGGGGCTGTCTGAAACTGTTCCAGCAAAAACGCGCCTGCTTCTTGCACATTCCAGCCGCCTGCTTTTTCGTTGAATCGGATTTCTACGCGCGATAAATCGGCAAACAATTTGTCCAAATCCTGATGCTTGCCCATGATTTCGGCGTTTTCAGGTAGCCTTAACAAACCGCGCGCGGCAATGCTTTCTCTTTTCCCTTCGGGGAAATTCTGCAAGCCTGATTCGCCGAGCAAAGGCTGCGTCGCCGTACACAAAACCGCCGTGCTTTTGCCAAAGGTCGTCAGCCAGTTCAATACGTTGCAAAATAAATGCACGCATTTCACAGGCAAGGTTTGGATTTCATCAAAAATCAAGACGCTATTTGTCATCGGGTGGATATGGCGTGCGCCGCGCGTACCGCCGCCGAACCATGCATCCAAAAACTGCACCATCGTGGTAAACACAATGGGCTTGTCCCAGTTTTCGGACAGCAGTTTGTCCTGCCAGCTTTGTTTTTCAGGTTCTAAATTGGAGTGGTGTTCGAGCACCCACTTCTCACATTCTGAACATTTTCTACATGAATGAAATTCAGCATTTTCATCTTCTTTCAAATCTAAACAATAAATTTTACGAACTTCTTCCGCATTTTGATCAATGATGGAGGTATAGGGAATGATGTAGATGATGCGGTCGAGATTGTGCTTTTGCGCATGATGCAGAGCGTAGCGCAGACTGGCCAATGTTTTGCCGCCACCGGTCGGCACGGTCAGCGTATAAATACCTTGAGAATCGGCCGCTCTTTTTAGGCAGTCGTCTGAAATTTTGCGGCGGATCTCGTCAATAGGATAACGGTTTTCAAAGCTCGCCAGATGCGTTTCCAATTTATCGATTGCCGATTGCCAATCTGGTTTTTCGGTCAAGCGGCGAACTTCTTTTTGTGCTTCCCATTCAAAATCCGAGCTGTTGATGCGGTCGGCATCAATCAGGCAGCTAAACAGGAAACGGGTTAGACAGCCGAGATAGAATTCTTTGATTTTGCTGTTGGTCATTTGGTCGGAAAGAATCGGCTTCACCGCTTTGAGCAGACTGCGAATCAGGTTTTCTCCTGCCAATTCACGTGCTTTCTGTTGAACGGCTTCATCGGCATTTTGCTCGCATTCTGTCAAATGCGTCAGTTCATCAGTTTTATTAAACCGCTCAATCCATTTCGGATTACCTTCTCCATCCAAGCAGTCAATTAAGCCTTCGCCATGATGTGATGCAATGCACAAACCCAGCATTTGTCCGAACAATTCGCCGACACCCTGTGCTGCGCCAAACTTCCTCAATTCGCGGTAAACCCATTGCGCACCGGCGGTGGAATGGTCAATTTTTTTGCCATTCGGCAAAACATAATCATCCGCATCGGGATTAATACCGGTTACACTTTTAATATATTCTTGGAAATCTTGGGAATATTTGCCGAAGTCGTGCATAAGTCCTAGCAGCTCACCAGCCTGATCCAAATCCAGTTTGGCTGCTAATAATTTGGCGATATCGGCGGTTTCCGTCAGATGGGTTTGCAAAGATTGAGGTTGTCCGTCCGATTTGCGGACATGGGCTATATAGTCGAAATTCACATCGATTCTCCAAATTTGAAACGTGCAAAATTTAACAAACAAGCCATACAAATAGCCTGAAGTGTTGAAAAATCGAAAATCTGTGGAATGAGGTCGTCTGAAAAGCTGTCGGCAGTCAGGCGCATGACGGCGGCTTGGGTGGCAAGTTCGGGCGGGGCTTTCCATTGTTCTTCAGGTGCGAATATCCAGACAAAGCTGTTTTCAGACGGCCTTTTGCCTTCGTGGTTACAGCGCCCTGCGGCTTGGGCAACGCTATCTAAACCTGCCTCGGCGCGCATTACCAGCGGAAAATCGACATCAACGCCGGCTTCGATTAAAGACGTGGCGATGACGCGGCAGGGTTCGCCCTTTTTCAGACGATCTCGGATCTCATCAAGTTTTTGGCTGCGGTGTTTGGCGCACATTAAGGTGGTCAGGTGGAACGTGCCGTCAAGATGTTTGGCTTGGTCGTACAGGCTGCGGGCATGGCGGCGGTTATTGACGATGACGAGCATTTGCGGGTGTTCGGCAAGTTTGGCGAGCAAGTCGGCGTCGGTTTGTGTGCCGATGTGTTGCACGGTGGTGCGGCGCAGTTTGTCGAAAAGTGCGGTCGGTTTTGGGGCTATTTCGCGCACGTTTTCAAAGCCACGATAGAAGCCGTTTTCGGCTTGCACGGCTGGCTGGGTGGCGGTGCACATGACGACAGAGCAATGATAGTTTTGCGTCAATTCTTTGATGGCTTGCATGATGGGCAGTAAAAGATTGAGCGGCAGCATTTGCGCTTCGTCGAGGATGATGACGGAGCCTGCGATGTTGTGCAGTTTGCGGCAGCGCGAGGAGCGGTCGGCAAAGAGGGATTCGAAGAATTGCACGGCGGTGGTCACGACAATCGGCGCGTCCCAGTTTTCCGAGGCAAGGCGCAATTTGTCTTTGGTGGCCTCATTTTGCAGTTTGCCGTCGTCGAAGGTGCTGTGGTGTTCCAACACGGCTTGTTCGCCCAATTCGCCAAAGGCTTTGCGGAATTCGGCGGCATTTTGTTCGATGATGCTGGTGAACGGGATGACGTAAATCAC
>FLSF01351817.1_pt1 | contig 46866 bp, 48 predicted proteins | sample 1550431 | NCBI WGS metagenome assembly FLSF01 (sample SAMEA4031754, study PRJEB14383) | metagenome | biome: human; feature: oral; material: saliva | place: Philippines | collected 2014 | reverse complement strand
ACATGAGACAAAGATTCTCTAGATAACTGAACGGTATATGACTCTCGACTGTTTTCTACAAGATCACCATTAATGATATCATCCAAAGACGACTCAGGAATGACTGCGGTAATATAAGCACCTTTTAAGAAAAGAATATCGTAAAGCATTTTATAAAGCCTGCCTTCAATATCGAAGTGTTTCTTAAAGTACTTTTTAATTTCGTCAGTGATTACTGTAATGGTGTTTTGTGGAAATAAATTACGTGGAGGTTTGAATTGTAATTCTGGCTTCATCAAGTATTTTGGAGACAGAATATAACTACAAAGAATTTGAGCAGCTCGTTCCATATCAGGAAGTAGCTGCATGATGGTTTCGTTATCATCGATCTCTTGTGCTTTTTCAGAAGAGATACCCAGCATGTAATCTAAGTCAGGTGTTGTACTGGCTAACTCACCATCATTCTTAAAAGATTCCTCTTCTCGTGAAGAGTTAAGCTTAGCAATTAAGGCATATACCGATGGGTTTTCTTTAATTGAAGCATCGTCTATATTAGTTGCACCGCTTCTATTTTTTAGTTGTAGTACAATATTTTCAAATAACTGGTTATCCATTGTTATTTATCCTTAACAGTGGTTAATTTATAGTAAAAGGTCAAAAGGCTATGTTACCTGATTTCGATTATCACTACAGCGTCTATATTGATAAAAATATAGGCTTGGTATCGACAATGATCATTAAGTCAGAATACCAAGCACACGACATGAATAACGCTGTTCGTGTGAAAACAAGAGACATGGATGCTGTAGACGAATATCGTCCAGATACATGGATCTATTATAAGCATATCTCTGGTGAATATCACGAAACGGATACACCAATGACAGTCGTATCAATGGATACGACTGAGACAATCATATTCAATAAAGAGAACTTAAAAATACACCGTACGACAAGACAAGAATATTCTTACGGTACTAAGAAATACGAAGAGTTGGTTGAACGTTATCCTGATAAAGAATTGCTGATTAAAGGTATTCTGAATCCAGTAGATATAGATGTAGCCATTCAAGCAAAAGAGGGTACAATCTTATCTTACGATAAGTCATTCGTAGAAAGTAACGAATATACCTTGATGGAACGATTGCAGGATTGGATATACGGTATGTATAACCGCTGGTATCAAAGCCAGTATAATCTTAACAATCGTTATTTTAATATTGCTTTCTGGGGTACGTTCTATCCTAAGTTAGTAGAAGCATTGATGACTATTCGGTTAGACATGTGTTTAACGAATGAAGCTCATTCTTATCACTATCGTCGATTCTTAGCATCTCATGGTTTCTTGGATTTTTACTTAGATCAATTAACGCCTAAACAAGCAATTATATTCTATAAGAATATTCGTTGGGTAGAAAGATACGTTGGTCAAAGACATACTCAGAAATGGTTAATTCAAAAGATTTTAACTTTAAGAAATTTACCTATTTCTGAATACAACATGTTGCAAAAAGATGAAGACATTGTTGAAACGGCTAAAGTTACGCCAGTGTTTGAAAAAGTATCTTTAAATGGTTTGGAATATATCATCCCAGAACTAGACACTCTTTCATTAAAAGACATGTTGGATAAAGAAGATCCTCTTGCTCCTTATAATGTAAAAGAAAGAGAAAATCTAGAAGTCATTGCACGTAAAGATACTTCTGGTTCTTTAGACTCTTTTATTAAAACAAAAATTCTTCAATCTAAGGCAATCGACTATTCTGGTTCTGAACAGTTTACACTAGAACGAGCTTTAGTAGATACGTGGATTGAGATGGCTTCTCGTGGACTGTATAAAGCATACATCATGGTAAACCATCCATTGACTGGTGAATTAATTCCATTGTCAGGTAGAGATGCTTTATTGCTTTATACTTATTGTATCTATCGTTATTACGATATTAAAGAAAATTGTATTCCTGATTATACGATTGGTATCGTTCCTAGGTTAGAGAAACCTTCTAAAGAAGAACTGGATAAATGTGTTCCTGATAAAGCTTTATTAGATAAAGAATGGAATACTTTTATTGATTCTCATTACATGAAGATTCGTCCAATTATTGATACATTCTCATTCTACGAACAAGCCAGTGAATTGTTTAAACGATTAAACGAAGGTATCAATAGAGTTAACCAAGATGAACATCTGGACGGTCGTGCTTATAAAGAAATGCAATTCTATAGACTCTATGCTACTAAACTGGTTTCTTTTAGAAAACCAGGTATGCAGACATTTACTCAATTCTTAGATTCTATTTCTTTAAATTTAAAAGATGTACACAATCGAACTGATTTCTTAAAATTGGCAAATGATATCTGGAAAAAAGCAACAGGCTTAAATAACGTTAAAGTGAATTCTTTGTATAATACACACAAAGCAATGATTCAGTTACTAACCAAGCTTTCTTCTTATTCGGTACATTATATTCGTGAGATTAACGAACATCCAATTACTTCTACTAACATGCGTTCATTGCGTTTAGATGGAGGTGGTCGTAAGAAAGGACGTTACGTTGGCGATCTTAATGATGGTACAGCAGTAACTGTTGTAGATACCGAAACCAGATCTCATCAAAGTGCACTGGATCACGATTATACAGATAATAAGATTTATGCAGAGCCAAGATCTACAGGTAAGTCACATTTTTATATTTCTGTAGATGTTAAGAATATCGATGTTCCTGGTAGTAATGTTCGTTTAATAAGTGATCTTAATATTGGTACTTATTGTACTACTCCTGCAGATGATTTAACAGATGTGCATAATCCAGGTAATTTACCAGCTATTCCTGGGATGAGATCTTTCTTGTCATTGCCATTAAAAGAGAGAAGAAAAATGATTGATGCCTTTGAAGGTTGTTTGGATTGGGACCCATTCCCAGAGAATCGAGAACCACCAAGAGAAGACATCGAATGGAACTTCCAAGTTAAATCTATTGATGGTTTTGACTATAACGAATAGTGTCGTTAGGGGTAGTTTTCTACCCCTACCACGATCTTTATGACGATACATTGAATTTACTAATTTTCACCTAATAAATTAAAAGGATGATTAGCAATGGCTAAACCAGTTATCCCAAACAAACGCACTGCATTTGAATCAGTACGTACCTTAATCGGTAACGAAAACCAAGTCATTCGAGAACTTGGCTTACCTTATACAGTAAAACCAAACACCACACTTAACCAACTATTGGGCATTAACCAATCCATGCATCCGCCTCACACTACGATTCCTACTATCGGATATTTCTGTATCGGATACGGTGGTATTTCTTTGCAAAACTGTACGAATGATAGTGATGCTTTCCCAATGCCTAAAATTTTCCAACACACTGCTGAAGATACTGGTTTATTTAAACCTGTACCTTTTGTCATGCGTGAGTTCAATAATGACTTGACTGCTCAAGAGCGTACTAAGTATGCTTTGCGTGTTGTGGAAACTTATAAAGGTGTTAAGTATTATTCTTATTACTTAAAACGCTTAGATCTTTCTCAAACTCGTGTTGAAACAAAAATCATTACAGTAGCAGATGATGGTAGTTTGTCAGAAGAAGACTATAGTCCAACTACTACAAACCTGAATCCTATTGCTCAAGAACTTTCTGCTGAACGAGAAAACATTCTGAAAGCAAAATATGGTCGTTCTATTGCTCAGGTTAACGTAAACATTAGTCGTGAAGATGTAGAAGAGTTGAAGAATGTATTCAACATTCGTCATGGTGATCCTAACCGTGCTTTGATCACTGAAATCGGTTTGGTATCTGGCGTAGATAAATTAGTTGAAGTAACAACATCATCTGGTCGTTCTCAATTCCAAGAAGTGATTGCAGCTCAAATTGCACACATTAACGCAACCATTCAATATCTGGCAGCTGTTAATGATGGATTCGATTCTATCTTCAATCTGGGTGTAAACGAACCTCTTTATAATTTGCAACAAGGTGAAGTTTCTTTACAAAATCTTGGACATTAATTTAAAGATATAAAAGATGAATTTTCCAAATACCAGTCAATGGGAATTCACTTTACTTGGTATTGACCCAGGTTCTAGTAACCTGGGTATTTCTATCTACAAGTTAGATTTTAATACACTGGCTATTAAGGAATCTTTTGCGTTTACCATTTCTGCAAAAGATACTTGTTTTTATAGTCGAAATACCAGTAATGAATTTGGTGATAAGATCGCCAGATTACAAGCAATGAAGTCAGAATTGGCTGAAGTATTTAGGTATTATTCTCCTTCGTTGATTGTTTGTGAATCACCATTCTTTAATTCATTCACACCAAATGCTTATGCAATTTTGATTGAAGTCGTAAATCTTATTCATGAAACCATTTGGGAATATAATTATCAAATACCTTTCTTTAAAGTAGATCCACCTACCGCTAAAAGAGCAGTAGGCGCAAAAGGAAATGCTAAAAAAGACGAGATGACTCAGGCTATTATTGAGATTAAAGATAGACTAAAGCTAAGGAACAATCCATTAGAGTTAGACGAACACTCTATCGACGCATTGGCTATTGGGCATTATGGGTATTTGAATTATGTCTTAAATTTAAATAGGTAAAGACATGAGTTTGAACTCGATCGAAAATAACACCACATCTACTGACAATTTGGATGTTAAGAAAATTAAATTGTTAAGAATCTTAATTAATTTTAAGAAACGACCGGAACGAATCATGAATGGCTTTTTAGTATTAGTTACTGCACTCATGATCGTTACAATTGTAGGGCTTACCTTTGAAATTTTAAAGCTGAATAATGATGTAAAAAGATTGAATAATTCAAACCGATCTTATCAGGAAATTAATGAGAAGTTGATAAAAGTAATAGAAGGTAATCGTACTCCGGATTATTTAGATAATCAAGAGCCTTAGAAAATGGTTAGAAAAACAAGAGCAACCAATAATGTACTTGACCCTATGGTCAAGAAAGGTTTGATTACGATTGATAACGACTTAATACTCGCTAATCGGAAAGAATCAGACGAAGGACTCAATGGTTTAATTAAAGATTATCGTGAAATCAGTGATAAAAACTCTAGTTGCGAGGATTTGTCTGAAGACATTACAGGAACAGAATTTAAACAATTAATCAACCAATTAGAATTTAAAGATCGTGTAAAACTTATTTATCGTTACATGGTCGCAACAGGCAATATTGACGATGTAGAAGAATTTGGACGTAAAGTTAATAATCTCAAATTGACATTTTTTAAATGGTTTGGATTTGCCTGCTTGATCCTATTCGTCATGACGGTCAGTGGTGTAGTCACTATGGGTATCGTTACAAACGATATCGATAGTAATGGTTTAATTAATTCGTTTATATCTATCGTTAAAAAGATTCTCGATATGTCTATGGGTAGTAAACCTACCATTGATTAAAGAATATTATTAATCTATAAGGAATAGAATTAAATGGCTAAAAGTTTATTAGAATTGTCCAGAGAAGGAAGTACTCCGATTGTGAGTGAATCCGATCAACCTAAACCTAAAGAGCAAGGACTTTCGAAACTTGAGAATCGTGGTAAAGCTATTCGTGAAAAAGAATTTACTATCTTTGCACGGATCATGAACTTTTCTCAACTGAAAAATGCTAATCGCGGTGAGATTCAAGAACAGTATATTATTCCTGTTGAACAAACCGAAGAGAATGCAGGTAAAGGTTCTATCCGTGTACGTAAGATTACTGCCCGTAATGGTCGTTCTCGTTATGAATTAACCACCAAAAATAAAATGGGTGAAGGTGATAGTATTGAGGTTACTGTACCGACCACTAAAGAAAACTTTATTCAGTTTAAAGTATTGTCTACTGTAGCAATGCTGAAACACCGATATACTTTTAATATCAAAGGTACCGATAAGAAATGGGAAATCGATGCTGTTCCTGATGGCAATGGCTCTTATTGTCCATGGGTTCGTTGTGAGATCGAAGTAGATGATCTTGAAAGTAAAGATATTCCAGAATTGCCTTTGGAAGTAGAAGAATTGATTCTTCCTCCGGAATTAGGTAAACTGACTCAAGAAGAATACGATGAGAAAACCAAACCTATCATGGATCGTTTCTTTACTTCTTCTAATCCTTACATTGATGACGAAAACAGTGCTACTACTGAATTAGAAGGCGAAATAGACACTGATGAAGAAAATCCAGAAGAAGAGAAACTTGAAGATAAAAGTGATGAAACTACAGGTAAAGAAGTAATGTCTGTGGATAACATTACTGACGAAAAAGATACTGCTGAAAAAGTAGAAGCTCGTTCTGAACAGATTGTAGATAAACGAGAAGAAAACGAAGAAGCAGAGAATGCTGAAGAAGAGAAAGAGGAAGGTGGTGAAGATGGTGATACTTCCGAAGAAGGCGATTCTGAAAAATCTGAAGATGGTAATGAGTCTGAAGGTGAAGAGGGTAAAGGCGAAGATACTGACGAGACTGAAGAAGTCTCTAAAGAATCTTACGAATACTTAAAAGGCTTAGGTGTTGACTTAAGTAAAGTAAAAGTAACCACTGAAGTTTCTCAAGAAGGTTTTGGCTCTCCAGAATGTATTCATCAAGACAATCCAGTTACTCCACCTGTTGAAGTCACTCAAGGTGAAGCTACTGGTGAAGAAATTGAAACTAAGGAAAATCCTTACGAACCTAGTTTAGATGCTATTGTTAAGATGTCTAAATTCCAAGAAGGTGAGCGAGACTTTAATGTGAAGTCAGCTGACGATTGGTCGTAACTCTTTTAATAAAATACTCTCTACTCCTCATCGGGGTAGAGAGTATTTTTATTTATTTCAAACCTATACTATTATAATGGTTAACCACATCTAACTTTATAAAGGAAACTAATGATGCAAAAAGAATTAATGGATAAGATTGAAAACCATAACCGTAAAATTAAAGAAGCTTTTAATATTGAAAGTACTACCAGTACTAAAGTAGAAAATGAAGTAAACATTACAACCAATACTTTCCTCATTAAAAATCACGATGAATGGAAACTGAATATTAAAGAGCTTGATAAACTTCTAGATGAAAAGATTGAAAAATCTATTCATGATGTAGAGGTAGATATCAATCATTGTTTCAAAGGAAAGAATGTAAAAATATCTAGCTATACATTTTCCTTTAAAGGATATAAATTCATTACGAATTATTACTACATTCATGCTATAAGATTTGTCTCTAAAAAGAAATCAGATTAAATATTTAACCGTAACAAAATCTATGTTCTAAACCAACTAATAAAGGAAATGTAAAATGACTGAAGATGAAATTATCGAGGTAATTAGCAATAGCCATCTTGGCGAACTCTACTCTGAACTAAAAGAAGTTTACGAGAAAAACAAACACAAGACAGTAATTAATATCAATAAAGAATTAACCTTAGATAAAAATGAGGCTGGTTATTCTATCGTTACCGGTATCGAACATTCAGATATACTGGATGAAGTATTTGAAAAGATTAACGAATGTAGTGATGATCAATTTCCTAAAGGTCAACCTACTGGCTCTGGTATTTATTTCAGTAACAAAAAGAAAGAGAGCGGGAGAGTAATTACTTCGATAATCATTAAACTAACTATCGATGAAGTCTCTGTATCTTTTTACTTTGGCTATTTTAAACCTGTCACTAACTAAAAAGGAAACTAATGATGCAAAACTCTTTTATCAATCAACTAAATGATTTTATCGCAGGTATCTATCCCAATCCTAAAATAGAATTCAGAAAAATATTTAACGATGATACTCAATCAAACTTAATCGTATTATTCGGTGAAGAATTTTATAAAGCAGAACCTAAACTGATAGAGTTTGTAAAACAATTCAAAATTTGTAAATTCCCTGATTCTACCATTAATATTTCTCGTGATCCTGAAGATCACCATAGAAAATATTATGTGTTCAAATTCAAAGTAGATTCTGGATACATTAAATTTGTATTTTTGAAAAGCATTGAGGGACGCGGATCAGCCATCGCTGATTTTGAAGTTCTCGAAAGAGAAAGTTATTAATTATTAACTATTAAGGAGTATTAAAATGTACGATGAAATTAAAAAGGACGATACTAAGATTAAAAGCTTAGAAACGGAATTCACTTATATTAGACACATAAGCCCAGAAATGGCTCGTTCTTCAGCAAGATCACCGAATGACTTTTTCAATAACGTAAAAATCTTTGTTGGTGAATTACTTAAGAAGTATCATTTCACACATGATATTTCTGAAGCAGATAAAGAGGGTTATTATAATGTTACATACAGTATTGGTTCCATAGAAGATTACGAAGAGGTATATAAAGAAATCGCTGAATTTAAACAAAGTGATTCTGATATAAATTCCATTGGTTTTAGTTATAATGGCGAAGAGATTTCTTTCGACGTGAATCCGGAAGAGAAAGATATCACCATTACTTGTCGATTTAATCAGAATGGTAAGAAGTACCAAATCCTGAAAGATGATTTCGTCAAGGTACACACGTTTAAATCTTGTATCTCAGATGGAGAAATGAGTGTTGTTGAAATTAAACTATACAGAATCCAAGCATTGAAAACATTTACTAAACCTGGTGGTTATAACCCAGTTGTCCACGTTGGTGAATTAGGTGGTTATGTCGAATCCGAAGATAACCTCTCTCAAGAAGGCAGCTGTTGGCTCTTTGATAAAGCAAGGGTTAAAGACGGTGGTAAAGTACTTGATGATGCGATTGTATACGATAAATGCTTGGTAAGTAAAAATTCCATCATTCGTGGTCGTTCTGTTGTCGGAGGTCATTGTTTTGTTACGAACCAGTCTGTTATTATCGATAGTAGATTAGAAGGAAATGTTATAGTAAATGGACATTCTACTGTTCATTCAGGAGCCTACCTATATGGTGAGATAGGAGTTGACCAGTCCGATGTCGGGAATTTAGTTAATTTAATAGGTCGAATTTCTGTTAAGAAATCAAGAATTACCGCACCGATTGAATTAAGTGGTGATTACGAACTTAATTTTGATGTGAGTGATCCCCATAGCGTTATTGGTTATAACGTTGGAATGCCTGGAGGTAGATTATTTGCCATTAAAAATATTGTCGCCAGTAAAGTCGAAGATAAATGGAGTACTGGAGATTTTGTAGGTACTGGTGAAGAATTGATTGATTTTATACGTGATAGTGATGACGAACAAAGAATTAATTATGTTCGTAGTATTGTTGAACATCACTTGAATTTCTTCAAACTGAAAGGAAATTAATTATGGAAAAGAAATACGAATTGATTAAAGACGATACATTATCTTGGAAAAGTCTCGAGGGTGAAACTATTACGCTTTACCGCATCCGTGCATTGAAAAATTTTGAATGTCCAATTAAAGAGGATTCTTTATTTAATATTACTGTTAATAAAGGTGATCTTGGTGGGTACATTGAAAAAGAAGAGAATCTTTCTCACGAGGGTGGTTGCTGGGTATTCCATAAAGCCCGAGTCTATGGAAATGCACAGGTATTAGAAAATGCTTGTTTATATAACCTAGCAAATGTATTCGGAAATGCAGTTGTTAAAGGCTATGCTCGTTTATTGGGATCTACTTATGTCTATGGTGATTGTGTTATTTCTGATCATGTTGAATTAGATGGGTATGTATCGGTAGGTGATACCTCTAAACTTTCTGGAAGCTTATCTATTAGAGATAATTGTCAGGTACATGGTGAATCTGTTTTAGATGGTGATATTAGTCTAGGTGGTTCTGTTCTTGTTAATAATGCTAAACTTATTGGGGAAGTTAGCCTCAGTGGTGCATTCACCATTAATTTTGATGTTAGTGATAATAACGATATCGTGGGATACGTTATTAATCTCAGAACAGACGGATCGGTTTCACCTATTTATTCTCATTGTTATCTTACTGCTTCTACTAAAGAAGATATTTGGTCAGAACGTAATTTCAAAGGTACGGGTGAAGAACTCATCGAATCCTTTTCACGTATAGATCCTGAACGTATTGGTTACTATTGTAACTTAGTGGAATTCCACAAAAAGCAATATAACCTTTAATATAAAGTACTCCTCTACCTAACAGGGTAGAGGAGTATTATTTTTTTAGTTTATTTCAAATATATACTACTATTGTGACCATTTGCAATAATGCAAATTTTATCTAACTTTTTAAGGAAATTATCATGAAAAAATTTTTATCGTTGATCGCTCTTTCTCTTACTCTTACTGGCTGTGCCGAATTAGGCACTGCTATTAACGCAGCACTCGATGTTATCCCGTCTTCTCCAGCTGTACAAAACAATGGTGATGATGTAGATATGATGAGTGACGAGTTCGCCAAGATCTATAACAACCAGTCCAAGCAATGGTGTCATTACCCAGCTGACTGTAAAAAGAAAAAGTTGGGTTTTGACCGTTATATCTACTTTGAGGGTTATCTGACTAGTGCATATACCCGTGAGGCGGTAGGCCATGTCGGTAATAACTTGGCACGTGCTGCTTGGAAAGCATCAATGTGTCAGGAGTTTAAGAAACCAGGATGCGAATACATCAAGAACTTAAGAGAGGTAGAGCGTCTCGAGGAAAAACGTCGTGATATCTACGGTTTCCAATACGGAAAAATCTTTACCAAAGACATCTAAACAACAAAAAGAATCTACTAAAACAGTAGATTCTTTTTTTAATTTTAAAGGATAAACCAATGAAGTTTCTAGGATACGTAACAAAAGAAGAATTAGAAAGTACAGTAAACCAACTTTTTGATAGAATATTTATCGTGACTGTTGATTATATTCATTTAATGAATATTAATGAAATTCAGAGATATGGTTCTGTGACATCTGGTGATCTAGAAGACGATAAAAAGAATGCTAATGAAAGAATTACCGTAGGGATGACGATTCCTAAGTTAGTAGAATTGTATAAAAATCAGATTCCTTTTTATTTAACCAATCGTACGGATGACCGTACGATGTACGAGATTATTTTCAAACATATCCATGAATGGCGAGTGTATGCAGAAAATACAATTTACTTAAATTCTGTACCGTTTGAAGACCTAATGGATCTTTCTGAATTTGCCAGTGCAATTTATAAATCTCGTGACCAGACTAAAGATATCGATCCAGAAGTAGCAAGACTAAGAAATAGATTTGGTAGAGCAAATGGTTTCTTGGGTATTTCTGATATTATCAAACCAGAAGCCAAGAAAGAAGATAAGAAAACAGAAATCGATCCACATCAACCAGATGCCGCCATCTTGGATCAAATTTATAACAATAGGAGATTTTAATGTTAGAAGGATCCCCAATTACTGAAGAACTATTAAAAGTAGCCAGATCTAGACAAGGATTAGCTAAATATGCATACAGTTCTTTAATCCATATTGTTGAAAAAGGTTTAACTTACCAACCCATTAAGTTATTAGGTTTGGATATCGAACGAGATTATGAACATAATCTTGCCGATGTTGTTACTTGTGAAATTGCAGTTTCTCCAGGTACTTGGACAGACTATGTAATGCCTAATATTGAAAATATCGAAATATCCATCATTGCTGAACCTACGAACTTTAGAGGTGAAACCATTGTTACCCGATATCGTGCTTATTGTAAAACCATGGTAGACTTTCGTAAGACAGATGCTCGTTTACAAAACGTCAATACAGAAACCATTAACCGAATGGATATTGTAAAAGTAGAATTTCAATTAGTACCATTACTTGTTGAAAAATTACTCACTTTACAAATAGGTACTAATGTCGTTAATGCAAATGTCACCGATGCGCTTACGGCACTACTCATGGGTGAAGCTTCTAAACTACAAGGATTAGAAAATTCAGACATGTTAAAAGGCGTAGACATGGTAGAGGCGGATAATACGACAGTCTACGACAATATCCCTATTCCTCATGGTGTTAAGTTATTAGAATTGCCACTGTACATGCAAAAGAAACTATATGGTGTCTATAAACAAGGAATGGGGCATTATATTCAATCTGGTATGTGGTATGTCTATCCAAAGAACCGAACCAAAAGAAATGATGATAAAGTAAGGTTTACCAATATCTATATTTCACCTAAAGACTTTTTAAAATATGCAGAAAGTACTTGGACAAAAGAAGGTAATGATTTATTTATTATCGCTTCTCTAGATGGTGAGTCTAAAGATATTTCTACATCGGCTAATACCTTAAATAAAGGTAATGGTATTCGGGTAATCAATCCAGATATTCAGACTACTGATGAATCTGTAAAAGTAGCTGGGAATAAAGCTTATATTTCTCGAGCAAACAATGTTTCAGAAGTTATTCTTAACGACTCTAAGAATGGGGTAGTAAATGCTCCGTTACTCACTGAACAGAAAGATACTAATATTTACGAACAAGTATCTCAAGTAGAAGGAAGAAACGGTAAGTTAATTGCATTAGTATGGCAAAATAGTCAAGCTGAATTAGTTAAGCCTGGTACTATTGTCAGAGTACATTATACCGAAGGACATACTAGTCGACAAGCCATGATAGAAGGTATTGTGGTTAAAGCTCACCACTATATCCATGCAACATCTGATTCAGTGGTATCAACCCAATATACTACCGTAAGTGGTTTGTTCATCTTTGTCAGAGAGTAATATTTTCACACTACTCCTTAACTGGAGTAGTGTGGATTATTTTATTTCAAATATATAACATTATTGTGTAATAACCTAACTTAAAAAGGATTTTCTATGTTAATCACGACTAACACTAATGAGGTGTTTTACGAAGTAACAAAATTGAAAAGTAAACCGAAGAATACCAATCTTCGAAATTACTTGAAATCAGATTTTAAATTGTTTGTCGGTGTGCATTGTTTGTACATTGGTGAATTAAAAGGTGGTACATTGGATGTCTGTGTCATCATGAATGATGGCTCAGTATACAATGTAAATGCCCAAGCCAATAATCGTATTGGTGAAGACATTCATGATTCAATCATGAGTGCTTTGAAATTTAAACATTCTTCATCTTGTTTCTATCGTCCTGAAGATGAAACATTTGAAGACTATATTGAAAAATATAACCATACTTATTTATCGCCCACTACACCTAACATGGTGAAAACTGTTGAAACAACTATGCCTTCTCGAAGAGTGTATTTATCACTTACAAAGATTAAGGCAATGAATGTTATTTACAGTTAAGGAACAATAATGTATTGGATAAATGATGGAAATGAAAAGAAATGGAAACTAAATTGATGACCGATAAAAAGTACGAATTAGTACCCGAAACTATTACTGAATTCTATTGTAGGCCCATGTATCGTATTCGTGCCTTAAAAGATTTTTCCGATGTGAAGAAAGGTGATTTGGGCGGGTACGTGGAATCTGAATATAATCTTAGCCAAACAGGTAATTGTTGGATCTACGATGATTCTATCGTAGGTCTAGGAGCTAGGGTAATTGGTAATGCCATTGTTAGAGAACGTTCTTCAGTCATTGAACACTCTGAAATTTCAGATAGTGCCATTATTGAGAAAGGTTCGCGTATTGATGAATCCTCTATAGTTTGCGACCAATCTACGGTGATTAAATCTATAGTGACAAACAGCTCATCGGTTATTTACAATTCCACGATCCATGAAAAGTCTTTGATCGAACAGAGTTCATGCATATGCGGAGCAGTAGTCGGACCTAATACTCATGTCAAAAACGGAGCAGTAATTCGTTTTTACATTGCTAGCAGTGAAGATTATGTCGTATATAGTTCTCCGTTCTCTTATTGTCGATCGCTTACCGCTTCTACTAAGTCAGATATCTGGTCATGTGATCCCCATGCCGATACAGCTGAGAAATTAAGAGAATTCTTGATTGAAGACGAAGTTCTAAAAGAAGATGACGAATACTTAAGATGGTACGACAGTATCGTCGCTTTTCACAAGAACTACTTTAATATTAAGTAAAGGAATCATCATGTCTTGGGTAAATGACGGGAATAAAAAAGATATTAAAGTATTTGGAAATATACATCCAGATATTAAATCCGTAATATCTTGTTTATATCTCGATAATTACGATAAGGATAAAATAGATATTTACTGTAAAGTAAATGATTCGTTTTATCTCTGTACTGTAAAACCACTTACTAGGATCAATATTACTCGATACGATCCAGTTAAATATATAAAACCAGCTCTAGATGATTTAAATGATGGTAATGAATACGTATGGAATGAAGTAACAGATGAGGATACAATATCTATTCTTCATTCTGTAATTATTCACGGTAAGTTAGAAGATTATAAACTTCTGGCTTTTGAAATCATTGCATTAGATTATTTCATTTAAACAATGTACTCCTATCCTTAACTGGATAGGAGTATTATTTTTTTTTTGATTTAAGTTAAATGCTTTTCGTATGACTAGTATTCTATAGGAGATTTTCATGATAGTACATTTCCCTATCGTTAGCGAGAAGCAGACTATTGTTAGACCGATCGCTTTTAAAATCGTAGATGATTTAAGAAAATATCTACGTATGGGTATTTTAGAAAACCCATTAATTGTTCACTTAGATGAAGAAGGTGTCCGTAAAGAAAAAGGTACTTCTACTGAAGAGAATGGACAAGAAGGAATTATTGAAGCAGGTGCTGAAAGTATTGTCATTACTGTTGAAGAAGAATACGGAGAACAATCTTTATTACAATATCAAGATTGGTCTCAAGAATTCATGCCTATCTTCTTTGAACCCAATACCCAAACACACATCACACCTTATTATTCTCATGTCACCATGAAGTTTAATATTACTTATCGTACACAATCTAAACATACGGCAAGAGCATGGTTAAATTCTGTTAAATCTAAGATGAGGATGTTTACGGATACTTATCCACATCACTTAGAATACCATTATATCGTAGATGACAAAGCAGTATATATTTTATCTGAAGTTTATAAATTAATCAAAAATAAAGATAAAAATCTACCGCCATTATCTACATGGTTACAAGATCACTTCACTCATCGATTTGGTATGATTTCTGATTCAGCAGGCATTAATACTAACTTTGCTGTTTCTGAAGTACAAACAAATATTCAAGGTTATTACGATACTGATGGGATGATTGAAGAAGGGGATAAAGTAGAAGGTACGCCTGGTTGGATTTGTACTTTCCCTTATTTAGTGCGTTACATGAAACCAACTTCTTTATCTATTTACTATCCTAGAGTGGTTTATAATCAAATTGTTCCTGCTGTATTAATGGGTGTGGATCAAACCAATACGGTTCAACCTAATGCTCCTACAGAGTATCCTGAAGACTATACGGTATTTACAGATTCAGCTTATCATTTAGCTAAATTCACATCAATGACCGATAGTCATTCTTGGGAAGAATATAAAGGTATTTGTGTCCCTCATTGGAATGAATTTGCACCTGCTCAAGACTTTTCTATTCGAGGAACGGAAAGATTTGTAGATCAATTGATTCTGTTTGATGATGGAGATGATATTGGTTGTCAAATACTAGATTTAAGGGACGAGAACAATGAGTTCAAAATCGATCCTGAATTATTAGAATTCATTATTTCAGAACAGAATTATCTTTTAGATACAGGACAATCATTATTCCAAATACTGCTTTATCAGAATGACCAAATGATGTCTAGAAGTGCGGTTAAGATAGATAAAGAAGGTAAACTGTATTTGAATCAAAAAATCGATTTAAAACATACCTACAATATTCGCATTGCGATTTATTACGATTGGACTTATTTATCACCAGATGCGATTAACCGATTGCGTTACTGGTTAGATAAATTGAAACTACACCCAATGTTCAATAAATATTATTCTGATCTTTATAATAGAGTAATCGATTATCTTAAAGGTGGTCGAGACAGTAACAATAATGACAACTGGGGTCGTGATTACAATCGTTGGAATATTGGTAATATTAAAACTGTACAGACTTTCTATCTTATTAATTATCGAGATAGATCGCAATCAGAAGGACTAGATAGATATGCCTAAGTTAGTCAATAGTAATTATAAACCTGAACAACACACTCCTGTTCATGAGTTAATTGAGAAACCAAAGATAGTCCCTAAAGACTTTAAATCTGTAATTGTAGACACTAAAGAAGAACGACTGGATACATTAGTACAATATGCCGAAGGTTCTCGTCAGAAAGTTACTTACTTTAGACAAAGATTATCTAAGAACGATTCCGTTACTCATTTCTCTTTAGATGCCAGCGGTACTGTTCAACAATACGAGCGTATTGATGGATTAGAGATTCTTCTACAAGGATCACTAGGTACTTCTCAATCCACTACTGAATTGAAGATTACTGAAATCACTGGTGAAGCACATGTATTGCCTCCTGTTATTCCAAACAAAGGCGATATCATGTTGATGGATATTGGTCGCAATACCATAGGTTGGTTTAACATTAATGAGGTAAGACGTTTAACCCATCGTCGTAATACATTGTACGAGATTCAATTCTCAATGGCTTACGAGATTCGAGATCAAATAAACGATCCTCGCATCATTAACTTAAATCAGAAAACCATTGAAGTATTAAAATACTCCATTGATTATTTAAAAGCAGGACAGAATCCATTACTCACGCCTAAGAAAGCAGATGCTTTTTCTTTCTTAAAAGGTGAATACGACCGTATCTCTCGATACTGGTTTAGAAAGTTTTACCATCGCTTTTACGAAACTTGTCTTGTTCCTAATCAAATAACATTGATTTACGATGGTTTCTTCATGAGAGCAATCCAACAATGGTTTTCTTCTCAACGATATCCTGAAATGGTTCATTTTAGAATTTATACTGATGACGAATTTCCTATACTGCAAACGACTTCTATCTGGGATGCAATTACGGAAAGAGACCCTTATCTCTTAAAAGAATCATTTAGCAAAGCTTGCGCCATTACATTAGAAGAATTTACCAATTCACCTAATTTTGCTTCAATTCGTTATTCTGCATTTAAAGCAGTAGTAGCACCTTATGGAATGACTTATTCTAATAAGATCTACATTAAGAATGATGAAGTTATTGGTAATGCTTTTCAAATGACACCTTCTGTTAATCCTCGTAAGTTTAAAGTGGTTAATGATCAATTACTGATTAACCAAATCTTACCTAATAGAAGCTATGTCTTTAGTCAAGAATTTTATCGAGATGCTGATGATGGTCAATCTCACTTAGAGATTCAATTAAGGAAATATCTAGAAGATGATATTCTGGATGTTGAGATTATTGAAGAACTAGTGAAGGACTGTATGAACTGGGGTGAGTTAGAACATTTCTATTATTTGCCTGTTCTCTTAGTGTTGATGAATTATTGTATTCGTAGAATGTAATAAAGATTATACTCTCCTCTCCTTATTAGGGGGAGGAGAGTAATCTATTTATATTTAAATCTATACTATTAAAGTGAAGTAATTAAACTAACTTTTGTAAAGGAATAGTAAAATGTTTGAAATTAATATCAACGAATGCTTAGAAAAAGTAGTAGATGGCATGGAAGTAATTAAAGACTTTTATACTGCTATGGATTCTATCGACGAATACGAGACTCCTCCTTATTCGAAAGAAGATAAGGAATTTCTGGAAGTAAATCATGGTAATGTTAACGAGCTTATCGTTAAATACCTGAAGGAACATGGTAAAGACTATAAAGAAGGTCACGATTATGTTCTTGAGTGTTTCGATATCATTACTGTAATTAAACAGTATCAATTAGATACTTTTGATAGAATGTCAGAAAAGCTTAAAGAAGATGAAAGTATCGGAGTTTTGGAATGTCTAGACTCTATTTGTGTCGACATGGACATAAAAGAAGCCATGCAAAAAGTAGAAACCAATCTTTTGTTGTTGGTCGCATATAACAAATTAACTAATAAAGGAAAACAGAATGAGTAAATTTCGTTGCGATTATATTCCTTGTCCTGATTATAAGATGCCAGATTCTGAAGACGAAGATGCTGGATTAGATTCTTTAATAGAAGCTATCCATATGTATCGTAATAAGGAAATTAGTTCTACAGAATTACTGGCTTCATTAGCTTGTACTCAGCAAATAGTCAAAAATACGGAAGCCATTAGAAAGAACAATGAAAAGATTTATAAAGAACTTATCTATAACTTTATGGATCTTAAACAATACATCGATGTTTATCGATTTGAAATGGCTAAAGATCCCGAGTTGAAAGAGATTTGCTCGGACATCCAGCAATTATCTAGTTCGGACATACTTGATATCTATCAAGATACCAATGGCAAATTAGATAATGATGTAAGTATTTATCTGACTGAACAGGAGAAACAATTAGACAAAATTATTAAAGAATACTTAAGTAACTACGGTGCTCCATTTTACATTAGTAATCCATATTTTGTTATTAAGAAAATGATTCCTTTAGTTAATATTTGGATCATGAAAAAAGAAAATCTTAATGACAGAGATAGACATGCTATTGTAGTATCTCGTAAACTAAACGAACTATTAAGTATTCTGGCTTTTATCAACCCTCTGCAATATCTAACTAATAAAGGAAATGTAAAATGAACCCAAATTTCGAAATCACTTTAGAACTGGATACTACTTCAGAAGAGAACCTGAAGAAGTCTTTATCTAAAGCAATCAGTGATAACCTGAATGGCAATATCTCTGATGAAAAATTTGCAAAACTGGTGGATGTAGCAAGTCGTACCATTAATACGATTCAGTCGTATCGAGACAATGCCACTAAACTGTTTTGGCGTATCCGTCATCATCTATTTGAAATTCGCAAGTATGTTAATCTTGCTTACGAAGATGGTTACGACAGCATCACGCTTAACCTTAGTCCTGAAGACCGTGATTTCTTAGATGAATTAAAAGTGAATAGTGGTCTTTTAGACAAAGAGTTTACCAAGTATCTTGAGAAGAATGGTAGCTGGACTCGTGAAAAACCAGTCTACGGTATTCTTCATGAGATCGTTGCGGTAACCTCTTTTATCAAGAAAGAATACTTAAACAGCAAAGGTACATCCAGAGAATTAAACTACATGGTTAATTTGGCTGAAGATGCTATCCATTCTCTTCTTATTGCTAAAGAACATCTTAACAATATCAAGACAAATATCATCGCTGATAATTACTATTGCAATACGATTAATGTGGAACCATTCCAATCAGGTTTTAATCCTGTTAATTATCGTTTCAATAATCCAAACTATCAGCAACCGGCAATGGATGTACCTTCTTTTGGTGGTCCGCTGTTTCCTTCTGTTCCATCTAATACTGGATTTAATCCAAATGCTACTAAGCATTATTACCAAAATGTTTATTCTGAAGATTCTCAAGAAACCAAGATTGAACAACCTACGGTAATTAGCCAAAATGCTCGTAAGCCTGTATCTACTCAACCTACATGTGATAACCCTACTAAAGGATACACAGAACAACCGACTATCCATACCGCTTCTGGAAGAAAACATTACAGCGAGCAACCAGTAGCTCCTCGTAACTTCTCTTCTGGTTCAACTACTCCACTTGGAGGTGAACACAATACAGATGCATCTAAACAGCAGTAAATAAGTAAAATCCCACTACTGTAAAAGGTAGTGGGATTTATTTTTTGTGTTTAGTTAATACAGTGAACATCACCCCAAACTAGTAAAGGAAACTACAATGTCTAACACTAATACGAATAACGAAGTTATCCCTAAAGAAAACTTAGATAAAGTAATCGATTATAAAGAAGAAGTTTCAGATTTTAGTGCTTATAGGGATTCTATGCTTAAGAAAGAATCCAAAGAGATTTCTAAACTTCGAAAAGAAGTAAATGAAACGACTAAAAATTACTGTACAGTATTTTACACTATTTATAATAAATTTGGTATTCGTGGACTTAAGGAAATTCTTGAACATATGAAAGAAAACGATACCAAATCTTACGAAGCATTTATCAAACAACAAAAACTTGATAAAGAAAATGGCCGCCCTTACTTCAAAGTAAAAGAAGTAACAGATGACTTTGTTCATGATCTTACTTACTTCGAAGTTAAGTATCATACTGTAAATTTTGATTTCAAAAATTACGCAAAACAAGCAATACGTACAGACAGTACTATAGACAAACCTTATACTTACAGAATACTTCATTCAATGATTGGTATGGCTGGAGAGTTAAGTGAAGCTATTGAGCTTTCTGGTGATGCCATGATCAATAAAGTTAGTTACGAAGCTTTAGTTTCTGAAATTGGTGATATCGTTTGGTATGTTGCTCTTTATTACGATGCAATCAAAAAATTCGATAAAGAAATTAGTAGTCAGAGTTTAATTATTGAGAATGCCGATACTAATTTTGACCCAGACCGATATGTTAGTAAAAATGGAGAGCTTAAGAAAGGATATAAACAAATCGAATACAGCTGTATTCCTGAAGATGGTGATGAGTTATATAAATACGAATATTTCTCTGGTATTTTAAATGAGTTTTTATTAAGAAGTGCAAAAGCATTAGATGCTTATAAGAAATACTACTTCTATAAACAACCATTAAGCTACAGTCATCTAGAACAGTTTGATGAACTGTGCACTGACATTATTATCTGGTTGCAATATTTAGATGCTAACCGTGAAGAGTCGCATCGCCAGATCTATAGCCTTGGTGAAATCACTAAAGCAAATATCGATAAATTAAAAGCTAGATATCCTGAGAAATTCACTGTTGAAGATTCTTTAAATCGTGATTACAAAAAGGAATCTGAGCAAAGTGGTTTAACCGTTAAATAAGCTATTAGAAATCTCTACTCCCGTAAAAAGGAGTAGAGATTATTTTTTTTTTATTTTATTTCAGATCTATACTATTTAAGTGAGTTTGATCAGCTCAAATTTTATTCTAACTTTATAAAGGAAATCATAATGCCAGCACGTATTCAATCCGAAAAGGGATACGATCTCTATGCGTTCAACACAGAGTTGAAACGAAATTTGAAGAATGCTATTTACAATAGTAAAAGCAACATCAAAGAAACAGCGGAATATTTGGGTATTAAACACGCAGTACTCTCCCAAATGCTGAACGAAGAACGCCGTACTTACGTTCTTTGTATCGACTTCGCCTATCTAATCTGCAAACACCTAGGAATCACATTAGCAGATGTGATCCCAATGACCGGAGAATCAAAGTCATTGGTAATGCACAAGACAGTTTCAAGCGAAGAAGTTATAAGACTTCGTAAGAAACTAGAATTGATCCAATTGGTTATCGATACTGGCAATATCGGTAATTAAATAACCCCTAATCTTTTAACCTTAATCTTAAATTTTTAATCTAACTTCGTAAAGGAAATATACCATGAAAAAATCTATCATTACTCTTCTGATCGCCGCCTCTATGCTGACTGCTTGCGAAAGCAAAGAATCTAAAGAAGCTGTTCAATCAGCTTCTGCTGTTGGTTCTTCCGCTACCGCTAGCGAAGCCATGGCTTCTGAAACTCCCGAAATGGCTCCAGAAGATCTGGGTTATGGCGACCCAGAAAAAACTAGCCAGCAGTTTGATGAAACATTCAACAACGGCTGGGAATTCCATTCGGCTGGTAGTCGTGATCCAGAAGCCTACGATGCCGTCGAGAAATTCGGACCCACATGGGTATATAACGGCAAGAACGATTCAGGTGAACCGTTCCGACTGTTATACTCTTGCGGTGGTGGTTCATTAGGTAGTGGGTTTGCGATCTACTCAACAGGTTTTGAAACACGATACAGTAAGTCCCATCCTTACGAATTCGTGATAACTAACAATGGTGATTATCTACGTCGTAACATCATTACTAAGCCGGAAAAGCACCCGACTTTTGATAAGTTAGGTAATCGTATTTCTAATACGACTACTGCCGGTTTCAAACGCTATGTAGATGTAAACTACAATCTGATCGCTGATGCAGACATTGGTGGGATCACTGACGATAACACTGGTACTGCTATCACCTATACCGATCCTCGTCGATTGGTAAATGGTGAATTGGGTAATCGCTTAGCCGTACAAGGTATCTCCTTTACAGAAAATGTAACGGACTGGTCTCATCATGATGCTGTATACGGCAGCTATGTGAAAGATCCAAACACTTATCGTGACGAACTGATGGCTCTTTTCCAAGAAGATGCTATTCAGAAAAATATCCTCGAAAATACCCATACCTATCGGTATAATGTCCCTGCGGTGATCTCTGATCCTGCAGCGGAGAAGTATTTCCGTAACGGCAATATTTGTGATTTGGTTTACTGATCACAATCCAGTAGACTACTCCCCTAAAAAGGAGTAGTCTATTATTTTTTAATTTATTTTAAGAAAAGGAAACCTAACATGCTGAAACAATTGATTATCATGGAGGGCTTGTCCCATAGTGGTAAAACAACTGTGATCAATGAACTGAAGAATAAGTTTGATCACAAAGTACTGGTATTGAATACCCCTAACAGCAAAGATCTTGACGATATTGAAGAATACTTCATTTCTAAAATCGATGCTCTGAATCCTGAAAAGGATGCTTACATCATTAACAACACAAAAGTTTCCTTAGAAGTTCTCCAACAAGCTAAGAAAAGTGTTGCTAATTCTTTTGATCGTCTTCGTAGCAATGTAAAGAAAAATAATTTTTCTAAACAAATGACAGCTGAAGACTATGTTAATCTTAATAAGGATGGTGTTGATGCCCCTTACTTGGCTCTCGTTATGGAAGTAGCTAGCATTGTCTCTAGCAAAACCACTCAATTAAAAGCATTAGTGGACATGGTTAATTACTTTGACCAAGATGTTACCATTATTGTAGATCGTTTTATTGGTTCTTCTTTCGCATATGGTCCTGTCGATATCATTGACATGGTAAAAAATCCTAAGAAATACCAATTCCGTTTAGATCGTTCTCACGAACGTGACGTTTTAATTACTGCCCTGTCTCGTCTTCATACTGCTCACGACTTCTTAAATTGGGTTGCTTTAACTCAAGCACCTGTATTGCCATTCTTCTTAGAATGTCCTCTAGAAGAACGTAAGCGTCGTGCCGGTAATGTTACGCCTAATGACGAATCAGATAAAGAGTTTGACAAAACTTCTTTAGAGTTTGATCAGATCATGCGTAATAAATACCACCATTATATGGTTAAGTTCTCTGAAGATTGCTCTTATTTCAATCCAGATATCTACGATTACTTTGTAATACCTACTGTTTCTGTAGAACAGACGGTAAACCATATCGTTGATATCTTAGATAATAAGGAACAATACAAGGTAACTGATCTATAGTCCTATGAGAAATTACAAAAAGAGTATCGGTAAATAATCGGTACTCTTTTTTTTTTGATTTATTATTAAAGACTAAAGGAATATTCTCAATGGAACTTTATCGATTGATTCGAGATCTTGAAGAACTCCCTAAAGATAAGTTACTGTACGATTCTATTTGTCGTCCTTCTTGGTATATGTCTGAAGATGGGATGGCGGTATTGGCAGGTTCTCCTTGTCCGGTACAGACAGTGGATCAACTTTTACATACTTTGAAATCTTTACTTCTGAAAGATGCTCCTTCTCAGGACAATAGTTTCCGTCGTAAAGTATACGACAATACTGAAGTTTATTTTAATTCAGTAAAAGCAACACGTTCAGGTTTTCGATTTGTTGCTGAAGAAATTAATTCTTCTACTATTAAAAGTTGGCAAAACTATTCTACTGACACCGCAATGGTTACAGTAGCGGTAGGTGGTCCATCTTATACCGTCTCTTCTGACAAAGTACAGATCTTGGTAAACAAATCTTATTTTATGTCTCTGGGTCTGAATGGTAAACGTAACTACTTACAAGAGTTGCTTTCTGTTCGTGCTTTCCAATATCAAGACAATGATGGCAATACTCAATATTTCAATAAAGAGTATTGGGGCTTTAAAGAGCAAGAACCTAAGCAAGTAGAATGTCGTCCTAAACCAGCACACAATCACCATCACTGCTGTTGTAATGCTGAAGAGACTAAAGAAGAACAATCTCCTCTGATTATCACCCATAACTCTGGTGGGTTTGATTTTGTAGAAGAGGTAGATGATGTTAATGGTAATGTGATTAATCCTAATGGACGAATCATTAATCCGGAGTGATATTTAAAAAGAATAAGGATAATTAAATAAAATGAGAGTTAAACTCAAACAAGGTTTAAGTATTCTATTTGGCCTGGTATTAATTGGTACTGTTGTTTTTATCGCGTATCATTTTTCAATAAATGATAAACGAGTTGCTGTAGAGTTAGAAAATGCTAAAAGAGATAAGTCCACTATTCCTACTTTAGAGAATAACCTAAGTACTCCAGCCGCAACAGGTATTCCTGATGGTAAAGATGTCTTGGAAAGTCCGGTTGAGATTGCTCCACCGCCACCTCCCACACCTACGCCTAAATTACCTAAAGAAGAACAACCCATTATCATCGATGCCGCATTTGGACTTACTAAAGAGACAAATGGTGACTTGATTGTTGGTCTGTATAGTTTACAGAAAACAGCCAAAGGTTATCAACGTTATTTTAGTTATCGTTGTGATGCTAAAGATTCAAAACTGGTAAAATTCGATACAGGTGCTTATTTTGTATTTGGTCGTTCTAATGGCGTTATGGTCAGAGACATCACTGTAGATGATAAAACTTATTACACTACTGAAGGTGATGGTAAAGACATTGTTAAAGCTTTGAATCGAGCTTCTGCATTCTCATTTAGTGTCCCTAGTGGTACCGTGTATAAAGTAACCGTACATGACCGTTCTGAGAACGACTTGCCTTGTTTATAATGCTTAATAAATAAATTCTCTACTCCCGTAAAAAGGAGTAGAGAATTTATTTATGCTTTATTTTTTATTTGAACTACAGAAAGGAAGTTAAAATGAACGATGATAAATTATTAGGATATCAAAGACTGTTGTCTATAATTTACCATAAATTTGGTAAAGATAAATTCTTAGAAGTGATTAATGAAATGCAAAGATGTGACGAAAAATCATATCAGGTATTTTTAGACAATCAGAAAGAAGCTTCTGATAAACTTATCTACAGTTATAAAATTTGTGAAAATGCTGACGGTTCTCGTCGTGTTGTAATTGATCGTTATTGAAAGGAAACCAATATGTCTAAAATTGATGTAAATAAATTACCATTAGAAGAATATCGTGAAATTTTCTCTTTAGTAGGATATCAAGATACTCTTGAACTTATTGAGGAAACAAAAGGACATAAGGAATTAGAGAAACTTATTTACGAAATGCGTATGCGTAATACTACTTGTTATCTTAATTTCTTACAGAATCAAATTAAGGCTAAGAAGTTTAGTGAAGAATATCTTATTAAGATTCCTTACTGGGAAGTCTATCGTAAAAGTAACGGAGAGTTTTCAGGTCTTAGAAAGAATGGTAGTTTTTTAAACGTAGAATAATAATCATTGAGTAATCGGTATACATAACTCTAACTATGAACGGCATTAGATAATATATGTCGTTCATAGTAATTTTCTTTTCCTTTAAATCTTAATAAGGGTTATTATATACCATGTTTACTCCTGAAACTCACAAAAAGCCAAACCAGTTCAAAAAACACAAACATCACGGGAAACCGCATCGGGATAAAAAACAATCCGTAGCGCAAGCTCCTGAAGATTATAAACCATCTACTGTTTATCTTCGTGAAGAAACTCCAGAGTCAAATTTGACTTTGGATCAAAAATACGAACAGGTAAAAAACAACAATATTCCTAATGTTGTTGAGGAAACTGTAAAACTGATGGATAATTTGGATTTGATGTTCAAACTGTCTTCTCAGCTGCCTAAAACCAAACAACTCAATCCTAATGAAGTGTTTGATTTGAAAGTATTGAAATTCGGCGATAAAGTATACACGACTAATTTGTTGAATCCAAAACTGTTCCCACACTTGATGGATGATGCTCCTTATACAGAGCAACAACTGCATGACGTATGTGCTGGTATTTCTTTTATTGCTAATGGATTAACCAGTGGTAGTATTACTTTAGAGAAAATCAACTACAAGAAAGTATATTCTGAAATTTCTGAATATAGCCAAATTATTCGTGAAGAGCTGAATAATAAAGCTTACTTCTCTGTTCATCATGAATTCATCGAGAAGAACGGTAAAATTGTTCGTGTATTCTATTTGGTATACTCTCGTAAAAATATTTACACTAAAGAATACAATCACATTGCTGTACGTTTGTTCAGTCTCTCTTCTGTTAAATTGTAACATAAGTAAAATAATCGAGTATTCCTCTATTTTATAGAGGAATACTCTTATTTCTTTTTTTACCGTTTTTAAAAGGAAAGTAAAATGAAACAATACTTAGATACATTAAAAAATATTCTGGAAGAAGGTACGGTTATTGAGAATGATCGTTCTGGTACAGGAATGATTTCTTTAATTGGTACTTCTGAAAAATACCCATTGTCTAATGGTGATTTCCCTTTATTGACTACTCGTAAAGTATGGTTGAATAAAACCATTTTAGAATTGATTTGGTTTTTGAAAGGTGAAGTAGATGTATCTTTCTTAAAAGAAAATAATGTTCCGTTTTGGGAAAAATGGACCAGTAAAGAAACCAATACCATTGGCCCAATGTACCCAATGCTTTGGCGTAAGAAACCTGAGGTAAAATTGTATCTTGACTACGCGGGCAGCAGTAATGACCCAATGGTGTCTGTTATTCATGTTGACCAAGTAAGTAATGTTTTAGAAGGTCTTAAAAAAGATATCGAGACTAAAACCATTTCTCGCCGTCATTACTTGTCTAATATTGCTTTAGGTTTAAGACCAGACGAAAGCTTGTCTCCTGTTGAAAATGTTAATCTAGGTAATATGGCTTTGGATACTTGCCATCAAGTATTCTATGTTTCATTGCGTCCTTTAACCAAAGAGCAAAAAGAACTGTCTATTCAATATCAAAAAGATCAGTTTAACGCATTCGAAACCTTTTACGATATCGAACCTTATGAATTTGGTATCGAAACAATGCTTGTGATGCGTTCTAATGATGTTATGGTAGGTAAACCGCATAATGTTGCTCAATATGCATTGCTGAATCTAATGATTGCAAATGCCTTGAAAGTATTACCTCTATCTCATCGACATACTGTTCATGATTCTCACGTGTATTTATCTCATGTAGATCAAGCAAAAGAGATGTTAGAACGTGAACCTTATCCTTTACCTAAATTATATGTTAGACCAGACTTAACGATTGAAAAAATTGTTTCTGGAGAAATCACTGTGGATGATTTCAAGTTGTTAGACTACCAAAGTCATGAGCCTATTTCTTTCTCCCTAGAGGGTTAAGGAAAACTATATTTTATCTATTACACTCACTACAGTAACATGTAGTGAGTGTGGTAGGTATTTTTGACTCTTATGATTTGAATTATCGTTAATTTATACGTTATAATAAGGTTATCTAAATGAGAAGAATCCTCAGACAGATATTCTTACAAAACAAGTTAACAACAGGATTACTTTTACTTTTAAGTATTTTGTGTTTTATTCTATTAGCTCACGTATTTTCCATACATGAAGTATCTGTCAGAGACAATGTGGCCTCAACAGTATCTGTAAAATGGCAACGTTTGGAAAAAGAAGGTGGCAGAATTAAATACAAATTGAGTAAAGATGATCATGTTGCTCTGGTATTGACTTGTAGGAATAAGAAGTTTACAATAAATACTTTGAGAGCGATGTCTATAGTTAGATTATCGATCGACGGAGAAGAGAGCAATCTTTCTTCAATGGGTATCAATGGACGTTTGTATTACGTTCCAGTAATCAACGACAATCCTAATCCTACTGAAGAACAGATTAGATTCTTAAAAGCTTTATCTAAAGCAGATATTGTTACTTTTAGACACAATAAAGTAAATTATGTTTGGCCTACTAAAAACCAAACTGAATTATCTTACTGTGTTGATTTACACTAAAAATATTTTATCTTATACATAGGCTACTTAAAATGTCTGACTATAAACAATTTAATTACTATGCTACACGTAGTCCTCGTGAAAACTTGAATCAGATTTTCATGGATTGTGGTTATCCTAAAGAATACTTAGATGATATTGAAGTTGTTGCTGTTCGTCCATCTAGCGATGATCGTTATGCAGAGTACAAAAATAAATCAGGTAATACCGCAGTAGAAGTAAACTACTCTGGTGAACTGACTAAACTTACTGGCAAGTACAGCAATGTACACTTCTATAATCGTACCACTCCAATTCCTCATCACTGGCGTAACAAAACCATGACTGTTCTGGATACAGAACTGGATAACATGGATGTTGTAACTTACGTTAAAAATCGTTTCACTAAAGAAGGTTATCCTTTCATTGGTGAACGTTTGACTTACGAATTGCAAGACGGTTCACTGAAATACGGTGCTAATAAACTGGACATCTCGGCTCGTCGTGATTCTCTGGGTTTCACTGGTACCGCCACTTTGAAAGTTCAGTATCTGGCTAACTTGAATAAACAAATGGTGAAACTGGTTTCTACCGTTAACCCATTCATTACTGAAGATACTGTTGTCAGCAAAGGACTGTATAACGAACTGTCTGTTGTACCTGCTCGTACTTCTAAAGAAACTGATGAAAAAATCTTGAGTCGTTTCTTGGTTGAAACTTACGGTGCGACTAAAGCTAAAGCCGTTAAAGACGAAATGAAAGCTAAAGCTTTGGACGTGGTTCGTTATCCATCATTCCGTGGTGAGATTGCGAATCCTAAGACTTCTGAACAAGAGATTGAGAAAACTGCTTCTCGCAACTACTTGTCTTCCGTTCTGTATCGTCTTTCTAAAGACATGGAACGAGATCAAGATGGTTTGGTATACGGCAACATCCGCATGATGATCGGTATTTCTGACATCTCCAAACTGGTTGCTGATTCTGGTAAATTTGAACTGGATGTAGAACAAGAATCTAAATATCGTGACAGCGGTATTAAAGTAAAATCTTTCATTTTGGCATCTGACACCAATGATGGTTGTCGTTTCGATATCCAATTGGGTAAACACGACAATGCACAAGATGCGTTTAACGCTGCTCGTTCTTTGATTAAACGTTTCTTTGGTGTGTATGCTGACTTGATCGATGTAGAACGCGATTCTGCTTCTGATCATCGTTTGGAAATCTCTGTATTACCTGCTTCTTCTATCTCTAATTACGTTGGTGGTGAGTTGCATGCATATGTTACCTATAGCGGTGAAGATGAAGTAATCGCACCTAAGATTACTGTACAACAAAACCTGAATGGTTTTGCTGATGTAGTATCTGACGAAGACCACACTGTTGGTTTTGGCGAAGTAACTGGTGAATCAGTACTTGACCGCATGCGTGATAACTACAATAACGCACGTCAATAATTATAAATTTATATCTTGATATTCGAGATTTTATATTTCAATAAGGATTTAAAGAAATGGCTTCTCCTGAAAACGTTTTGGTAAATATTTTAAATGACTTTGCTACCTTCTTGGGTGAAAAAGATAAAGCTACCTTTGAAGATCTGAAAGCTAAGATTGATAACCTGCACCAAACTGTAATGGGTGGTGAGGTAGACGAAGAGTTGGATACTATTCGTGAAATCGTAGCTGAGTTGAAAAAACTGAAAGATGCTCAAGGTAATACTCCTCAAGCAATCTTGTCTAAATTCACTGAACTCGAAACTAAAATTCAAGCTCTAACTGATGGTGCAACTACTGCTAACCAAAAAATTGCAGCGGCCGAAGCTACTGCAAATGCGGCTAAAACTAAAGCAGAAACTAATGAACAAAATATTGCTCAACTGCCAGTAGTTACTGCTAAAGCAGAAGCTGCTGACACTTTGTCTAAAGCCAATAAAGCATCTTTGGAAGCTTTGACTACTAAAGTAGCTAGCTTGGAAGAAAGCGCTAAGAAAACCGACGTGACTGACTTGTCTCTCGATGCTCTTAAACAAGCATATAACACAGCTCGTGGTTAATAGTTAATATCTAGGATTACGAGTAGATATATGTCTACAACCTATCTACTCGTAATTAAAGGAGTTTTTAAAATGGCGGATTCCAAATTAAAGACCTTGTTCCTAGATTTTGCTCGTTATCTTGGTGAAAAAGATGCTGAAATAGCTAAGTTGATTAAGGGCGTTAATATCATTACCGGTCAAGGCTCACCAGAAGGAAAAGTCGTTGCCGATAAAGACGTTACTTATATCGATACTGATCGTACTTTAGGTGCTTATAAATGGGTAAAAACCAGAGCTGGTGGTAACACTGGTTGGAAAGTAGTCGAGGGTGATACAGGCTGGGTAGAAATAACAAGAGCTACTACTAGAAAAAATAGTAGTAATAAAGTCTGGATTAGACGAGTAAATGAGCGCGTAACATGGAAATTCGGTGGTGCTCAGTTTGACTGGTTTGGTATTGTTGCTCAGGCTGATAAGAGTTGGACTGGTTTAGCTAAAGGTGGTAAAATTTACCACACGTATATCTGTCCTCCTACCTGGAATCTTATCCCTGTTGGTTTTCGTTCTCCGTCTAGTTTGATTGGTCAATTCTATTCTGACTTAACCAATAAAGCTTATGGCGTCTGGAAGTTAGGTGGCGTTAACGATAAAAATCAATTTCGTTTAGAGTTCTTCGACCAAGAAGATGCTAAAAAGGCTATTGACGATATTCGTTTTGATACCATTACTTACTTAACAGATGACCCATGGCCGACAGCATTCCAGTAATGTATTCTTTCTTTAAATAAGAAGATATAAACATGGCTTTTAAAATTAAATATAACCCTAAGCTATCTGATCGCGAAAACTTCAACTTATTGTTGGTAGATTGCGGTTATCCTAGTGATAGGGTTTCTGAATTAAAAGTAAAACAAGGTCCGGTCGATATTAGTGAAACACCAACTGGTCTTAATGCCTCTGTCTATATCGAAGTACCAGCATCTATTGCATCTCAATACAGTAATGCTCATCAGGAGTCATTTACTCCAGAAGCAGAGGGCAATAAAGTATTTCACCATCGTTATAAACGACTAGCTGCTAATGAACATTTTGTATCAGAAGCGACAGTTATTGACTCTGATGTAGAGTACGATCATGGTGTCGATCGGTTTGATTCCACTACTGGATACATCATGGAAGCTCTTGGGTTTAGTAATGTATTACGTCCCGAGGACTATGGTAAATTAACGATCCAAGGCATTGATAACAGTTTAGTACAATACGGTTCTAATAAAGTTAGAGTTTCTCTAAGCAACATGCTGAGTTTTAAAGACTTTAGTTCTGAATCGTTTGTACTTAACATGAATGCAGATGCAACTTCTGGCAAGCGCGTTTTACTAAAATTATCGATTACTAATCTTATTAATCCTGATTCGTTTAAAATACCTAAAGGGACGTACGAAGGAACAGACTTAGCTTATACTTCCAAAGGCAATATTATTCAGCCTAAAGAGATTAAGCTTATTGATCTTATTTCTAATGAAATTGGTTTAGTAACCGATAAAGTTAAAGAAATTATGTTTTCTGATAGTCAAGGTAAGCAACAATTCTTTAGCGATAAATATTCATTTACCAGAGCAGGTGTGGTTCCTAAAACCGCAGTATATCCAAAAACGGTTACTGTAGAGAATACACCCAATTTATTGAATCTGGTTAAATACGTTAGTCCTACTGATAACCATCCTTATATTGTTGGTGATGTAAATGTCTACATGATTCCATTAGTAGACAAAGAAGTCGCCCAGTATTTAGGTAGTGTATCTGATCAAACAAATCGTTTTAGATTTGATCGACTAGATACTAACTCTAACGGTACTTTTGTTATATTTAATGTAGTAGGAAAATATAACGCAGTAGCAGACTCTAGTAAATTTTCTGAGTTTGTCAATCAAGCTTTACAAGGTTCTGGATTAGTCCGGAAGCCAAGTAATGGTGTTAGTTATCCTGATTCTGCTTTAACCTATAAAGTAGAAACCAGTATCGCTAACGATATGTTTATGAGTGGTCCAGTTTATATAGCTTTGGCTCCACCTAAAACTGAAAAACTAACACTTAGAGAGGATATGGATGGATTTGAAGCGATGATCTTACGAGATGCTAGCTCACTTCCTGAATTTTAAATCTCTACATTCTTAATTCTATCCTTATAAATTAGGAAATAACAACATGTCTTTTGATAAAATTAAAGTAGACTTCACCAAGTCAGGTTTGGATAATGTTAAAGAATTGCTGGTAGATGCCGGTTATCCTCGTAGCGAATTGGAAAAAGTAGAAGTCTATACTAACCAAAAATCAGACGAACAAGGCTCTACTGAATTGTTCGTTGGTGTAAAAGATGCTGACCTGGCTGGTCGCATTACTAACGAAGGTGTAGAAGCTTCTTCTGTACCTAATGCTGCTAATGATGGAAGTGCTGAGAAAAAAGCAACTTTCACCAAAATCCTGAAACACAACTACAAACGTATTGACCCATTGGCTAGCCGTGGTATGCGTAAACTGACCGACAGCTTCTCTGAAGGCGGTCGTTTCTTGCCAGAAGCCAATGACGTTACTGAATTGGCTAAGAAACTCTTGGCTTATGTTCCAGGCAAACAAGACACCATGGATGCTCAAATCGAAGGTGTTACTTTGGCTCTGGAAGGTGAAGAAGGTACTCTGAAATATGGTTTGAACAAATTCAACTACTCTTTCGGTGAACATGACCTGTGCTTCGCTAAAACCAATGAAGAAAACAAACTGGTATTGCGTGTACGTGCTGACACCACTCGCGGTGATCAAGTTGTTGTTTTCCCTAAATTGGTTACTCCACATGCTTTGGTTGATAGCTTCACTCCAATCGCTGCTTTCGAAACCAAAACTGCTGATCTGAACCCTACTGATCGTTTGTCTAACATCTTCTTGTCTGACAAAACTGCTAAAGACTACGGCAACCAAAAACCTAACCAAGTATTCGGTGTAAGCATTGACTTGGCTAACGTTACCGATATGGATAAACTGAAAGAGACTTACTTCTCTAAAGCTTATTCTGATCATGCTGGCCGTCTGGCTGAAGCCAAAAAATTGACTTTCAAAGAAGCTGAAGTTGTTACTCAAGCTGATGAGTTCGGTAGTGAACTGATCACTAACGCTGCTCAATTGGTTAAATACGAAACCAATGCTGACTTGAATGACGACAACACTACTGTTGAAGCTAACGTTGGTTTCTACGTTGTTCCTCTGTCTGCTAAAACCATCGGTAACGATTTCTTGACTTCTGGTTCTGAAGGTCGTGAAGAATGGACTGTACGTACTAGCCCTACTAATTTGGGTGGTGAAGACGACTACACTCTGTATCACGAAATGGCTGATCGCGGTACCGATTATCCTCAAGTAGGTAATCCTGATACTGAAGAAGGCCGTGAAGCGATCAAAGCAGCTATGTTGCGTCTGATCCAAACTAACTACATTAAAGACAACCCAGCATTTAAAGTAGAATTGCAAAATGCTGATGAAGGTGGTGTCGTATACGATAAAGACAGCTTCACTTTCAAAGTGTCTGCTGCTTCTGGTTACGAAAAATTCATCAAAGGTGCTATTTACGTAGTGGCTGACTTTACTGTTGGTAAATTCCACGTAGCTGAAGACCTGGATGGTTTCGGCGAAGTACAACTGTAATCTAGCAATAGATTGATATCCTAATGATTAAGCTAGGTTCCTTTACTGGGACCTAGCTTAGTTATTTTATAAAATCTTTATTATTCTGTTTGTAGATAATTAAGAGAAAGCTTTATAATGAGTACAAGAATAGATATTAAGATTACCCAGTCTGAAAACTTAAATAAGTTATTAGAGATTAATGGAGTATCTAAAGAGAAACAAAGCAACATTGAATCGGTATCTATTGTTCCTGAAGACAAAACGGTTAATGAGAAACCTTACAACACCAAGCTGGTTATTAATCTAACACCTATCGATGGCGTAGCTAGACCACCAGTAAGTACTTCTTATAATCGAGTAAGAGTAGGTTGGGTGGGTGACGATGAATATGCATTTACTTACGACAATGCTTTAGGCACACCTTTGAAAAAAGACGGTAGTGAAGATGATTTAGGTATTTTGACTAAATTAGTTAACGCCAGTACATTCTTTTCTCAAGATGAGAAATACCCTTTCCGAGTCAAAGTAAATCCAGAATATACTCGCATCGAAGTTATTCCACATTTAGATTCACCTTGTTATATTGGTGGTAAAGAATATGGTTTGAAGATTCTTACAGATCCTAGATCAGTCAAGATCTTTGAACCAGAAACTTACGTGGTATCTGCATTAGCCATTCCTCATTCGCAATGGACAAATGGTTCTAAAGACACTACAGTTTCTTTAGAGTTACAAGATGCAGAAGGACAAACTAAAACTGTTACAGCAATGGTTATGCCTTATCGAGAAGAGATTGATGGCGTAATGTACAAAATGAACTTAGGTTTGGATTTCCCTACTAAGTCTCATTTGTTGTATACTGACGCAACACCTCCAGTTCTGAAAAACAGTTACGAATCTTTATTGCCTATCAGTAAACCTCTTGAAGGTGAGCTGACTGAAGAACGTTTAGAATCGTTGAAACTTCTTTATAAAGATATTGAAGATGACAATAGTATTTTGACCTATTCGAATGCTAAATTATCAGGTGGTTATGTTTCTGATAATAATGTTATTACGATTAATAAAGGCGTGCACGATTATCGCATTAATATCTTGAAAGTAAAATCTCGAGATATTTATTATCTTCTTGCTAAAGATATTTCTGAAGGTGACCCAATCAAGTATGTTGAAGAAACAGATTCTTTTATCATGACCATGGATGAAACTTATCGCACTCGTTATCCTGAAGAAAAGATTTGTTTTAAACTTCATGTAGACAGTCCTGAGAATGTATTAGGTGTTGAACTGACTAACATTACTGACTATACGAATACAAAAGGTCCTCGTACTGCTCGTAATAGTTTTGGTGACTTTGACCGTTTCAATCATTTCATGCGTATTTTACGTACCCACATGCTGAATAAATTAAAAGCACGTGGTGTATCTGTTGCAGATGCCAGTATCATTTTGCAGTCTGCACGTAATGTTAACGTATGGCAAACCATTACAGATCGTTTCACTACTTTCCATAATGGTAATCCGAGTATCCGTAAAAACAGTTTGTTTATTGACTACGATATTACCTTTGAAGCTAAAAAAGGTATGCCTATTCGTTTGGTGAATTTGTTAAGTAAAGATACTTACAATACTCCAGAGAAAAAAGAACGTTTACTGACTGACTCAACTTATTTTGATTCTTTAGTGAAAGCCTATTTGGTTAAAGAAGGTCTTTTAGATGTGGAAGATGAAATTCCTTACATTGAAGATAACACTATTAATAAAGTAGAGAAAGTTAGTACCAATATCGTTAATCCAGTACGTCCTGAAAATACAGCATCTAAACAATTAGAGTATAAAGTAGACCGATATTCCAATAGAGTGTTTATGGTCGGTATTCCTCGCGGTGAATATACAGAGCACATCGTTATTCAATACGAGATGATTCCTTCTTATTCATTCTTGCCAGGTGGTCGAGTAATGGCTGATGTTAATCGAGAAACTTATTCTATTGACGCGTTGTTAAATGCAGATATTGATGAGTTTACTAATTTGATGAAACGTTATGTTCCTGACTTCCCTTACAAGTATCTTGATTTAGAAAAAACTCAAGAAAGTATCCGTTACTTAACCGAAGATAAAAGTTACGGTATCGGTATTACTTATTTTGTTAAAGAAAATGTTTTATTCAGTAATAGCGGTAACAGTGCTTATTCTCTGATTTCTTTAAGATATGCTTAAATGACTACACTCTACTCCTTTTCTGGAGTAGAGTGTATTTATTGTGATTACGTTATTCAACAAAAGGAAAAGCAATATGGGAATTAAGGTAGATTCTCGTCTTACCCAGACTGAGAATTTAAATAAACTACTAGAAGACGCAGAGATTGGTGCTGATAGAAGAATAGATTTTGAATCCATCTCTATTCTTGAAGAAGACAATACTGTTAATGGGGAATCGTATAATACGCAAATTCAAATGCACTTAATTCATGGTTCTCAAACTCATCGTAAAGAAAAGAAAACTTTTGCATCCAGTGTATATAATCGAATGCCTACTGGTTGGAATAATGATCGTGGGTATGTTTTCAATTACGATGAGTCTGTAAGAAAACCTCTGAAAAGAGATAGGAAAGCAGAAGATTTAAAAAACCTAGCGGCAATGGTTAACGAAAGTGATAAGCTATCTCAAGATACTAAATATCCATTTAGAGTAAATGTAAATGAAGCTTATACTGAAATTGAAGTTATCCCTCATCTAGCATCTCCGTGTTATTATGGTAAAAAGAAATATCCTTTAAAAGTACAAATCGATAAAACAAATGAACCGATCTTTGAACCAGAGGTTTATGTGATTTCTGCATTAGGTATCCCTGGAGCTAAATGGGTTAATAGTGACGTGAAACAAACGGTAAGAATACCGATTACTACTGGCGATGTTACTAGGGATGTGGATGTACTTGTGATTCCTTATAAACAAAGGATAGATGGCACTATTTATAGTACACCTTTAGCTATAGATGATGTATATGTTGATCCTAATGTATTAGACAAGACTCCTCCGTCTTTCTACCTGTTGAACCCTACTGGAGAAAAAGCAGATTTCAAAACTACTTTATTAGGTATTGGTAAACCCTACAAAGACCAAAAATTCTCTGATCTTAAGAAAGAGAATTTAACTCGATTAGTAACTAAGAATAGATTAGAAGATATTCTGACTGTCAATAGGTCTGACGATACCTATAGCAATGTAAGTAATGAAGTAACTCAATTAGTAGTCGGTACTACTAAGAAGTATAAAATAAATATTCTGAAATTAAAACTCAGTGAAGTCTTCCACACGATAATTGAAAATCATATAGGTGATGAGACTCTTGTTAAAGAAGGAGATAAGTTCGTTTTAACTACTGACGATAATTGGCGCAGGTCTCATTATCGAAATAACCCATCTCTTGAAAGAATTGTATTTAAAATTGAGAAAAATCACACTTCCGATAATGAGCTGATTTTTGTATTTGAAGATCAGACCATGCTTCCTAATCTAAGAGTATTGGCTACCTCTCGTAGGTTCCATCGTTTATTCGATTATGCGAAAGTTAATGGATTCATGAGGATGCTTCGTAATGTTATCCGTAATGACTTAATCGCCTATGGGTTTGACAAACCTTTGATTAATCGATTATTTGGTGCTACACTTACAGCTAGCGATGATCAAATTACACACTATACTGATAAATGGTATACCATTGAAGACTCGTTTATGGTTGTAGGTTATCATCAGAAATACTATAAGTCGGATAACCGGATTAATGATCCTAAGTATCTCAATAATAACAAACTACCTATTACTGATTACGAGTATGAAATTAGTTATCCTGATGATGACTACATTGATTACCGTATGAGGGTTACTTTCAAAAGAACTTGATACTAGACACTACAGTACCTTTTGGTACTGTAGTGTTTATTATTTATATTATTTCAAACCTATATTATTTAAATGAAGAGCTTAAACTCTGTTTATTTTATCTAACTTAAAAAAAGGACTTATCCATGAAAAAATTAGCTATTTTATTTTCTATTCTTGTTGTTGGTTGTGCTTCTAAACAACAACCCGTGCAAAACGACGAACCTGAAATCATTCAACCTATTCAGGTTACTGAAGATGCTGGTTATCTTTGTAAAGACAGTCATACCGCATCGTGCAATCTATTGCGTAACTACTGTGTAAATAACAATACAGATGAAGATTGTTCTGTATTTAATAAAGCAGTGGAGAGTAAAAATGAATGATTTAATCTTACCTGAAATATTAAAACATCCTTTTGCATTAAGAAAAGATGTACAGGTTATCGACCATGTATCTTATTTATTAAGTCAGGTATCGGTAGATATCGTCAGGAACTTAATCCAAAAAGAACTTGGATTAGACATCAACCCATTTAAACCCTATTCAGTAACGGTTTGTTATTCTAAAAATAGGGTAAATGTTTATCCGTTTACTTTACCCTCTTTAGAGTTTACTGAATTTTATACGGTAGATCCTACAACACTACCGATACTAAATAAAATTTCTATTAAAACTATTAAGGATGTTAACGGTATTCCGATAGATGTGTTGGCTATGGATCCATCAAAAGAGAATGAGTTTAAAACCATACACAATAAGTATATTTCGCAATACGGAGGCGAATGGAGTCAGGGTGAGTATATCCCTTACATTGAAGTTTGTCGGCCGTCTGTGCTCAATCTGGAGCAAGAGAGAGTACTTAGCAATGACCCACAAGTATATTTAGCTTTTGATGCTGTGCGTTATATGCGATTTGGTGAAATCATTAAATAACCTAATGGTTGTGAATTCTCTTTTGTAAATAAAGTATATGAGTTTTAAATATATTTTATAGATACAGAAAGGAATTTCATTATGGGTATCTTTGATGCAGTTTATGGCTTTTTAAATAAGTATATTTTCTCAAATGCAAAATTAATATTGGTAATGATTATTTTATTAATGCTCTATAAGATAGACATTACCAATAAGCGTAATGAGGAACTAAGCCATAAGCTTGAAGTTACTAATGTTGAGTTAAAGGGTAAAGAAGAGACAATTAAGTTGCTTGAAGAAAAAGCAGCAACTCAAGATCAACTCATTACCAATTACAAACAATCTATCTTCGATCATCAGGCAAAAATTGCAGAAATTGAAAAATCTGCAAATGAGCATACTAAGGCTTTAGTTAATGTTTTGGACAAAGATCCTTGGGCTAACACTCCTATCTCTCCAGAGACTAAAGAAATTTTAAACAGGAAGAAAACAAAATGAAATATTCACCATTATTAGGTACATTAATTCTTGTTGCATGTACTCCAGTAACAAAAGAAGTGAAAGTATTTTCACCCATCCCTATTGAATGTGATCTCACTCAAGTCTGTACCGACAAAGAGTATCCTCTAAACACTAATCGTGATTTGGCATTGGCTTATACCAATACTAAAACCGAATTAGCATATTGTTCAGAACACTTGCAATCTTTGCAATCATGTGTTCGTAAAGCAAATGCCATCCTAACTAATGAAAAGGACCTCGATGAGAAAACCTCGATTCAAACGCCAAGCAAGAACTAATCGTTCACGACGTATCTGGTTTATGCTAGAAAGATTTCGTCAAGAACGAAAAGAAAAAGAAAATCAGTAATGACTCTCTCCTCTACCTTAATTGGTAGAGGAGAGTAGTTTCTATCTTAATTTATTTTCACACCATGTAATTCAATATGGTGGATTTATCAACATCTAGGAAACTAGATTTACTAACCTACTTTAAAGGAATTTAAAATGTCATTTGACTTACTCGAAAAATACAACCAACTGAATGAAACAGCTAAGAGTGCTGTGGACAAACTCAGTGATGAAATCTTGGAAATGTTGTTTGGTGAAGATTGTTTTATTGACTACACAAAACCAGAACACTTCAATAACTTGACTTCAAATCCACATATGTTCTCAAGCATTCTGGGTATTTCTTACAATTACATTGCTCAATCTACTCAAATGCCCTATAATGAGAAAGCACAACATCTCGCTTGTGGCCCTCATGAATTCTCTGCCGCAGTCTACATGAAAGTAATTCATGAAGTACAAGAGAAAGGTTATAAAACCATCGCAATCGGTAACTTCGGTTCGATCATCTTGGATCGTAATTATGGCGTTATTGCTACCCAAGAAAATTCCCATCCTTACGATTATCAACCTAACAAAAACAACTACGTGTATGGTTTCGTTTCTAACGACGATACTAACAAAAGAGAAGTTATTATTGGTTTTGTTGATTATCGCATTGCTAAACATATTGTCGATAATGTCAATAAAGAAGGTGGTAACCTATCTTTGATTGCTGTTGACTTGAATCGTCTGGATTACGAGTACTTTGCTCGTTATAATGACACTGATGGTAAAGTATATTCACCAATCACTACAATGGATATCGGTAGTAATACGATCGGTTATCTCATTAACAAAGAGTATCTTGCTTCAGAAGACAACTATGGTAAACATATCCATAAGTTTAATGAATTCAATAAAGAAGACATTGTTGAAGAAATGACTGCTTATAACAGTTATAAATCTTTCTACAATGGTGATTTCTTTGTGTATGATTTCAAAGTGAATAACTTTAAAGATCGTGCGAAAAATCCTGAAGTCGTTGAAGGTTTTGTTAATGAAATCCGTAAACAGATTACTGACGAAGGCATTAAGTCCTGTCATGTCGAACCAGTAATGATGGCAGCAGATGAAGACAGCACCACATACTTCCGTATGTTGGTTTGGGCAACTACTCCTAACAGCCATCGTTTCCTGCCTCCTGCAGTAGTGGAAGATTTCATCAGTAGAAACCTTAATGTATTGACTTCGGTATTTTATGTGGCTAAAGACGTCGACATTAAACAATACATGGATGTGGTTACTTTGTCAGACGACTTGAAAGAACACATTGATTCCATCAAAGAGTTCTTGACACCTGGTAGTTTTGCTGTTGAGTTGAATCACTACCTGCAACTGGCTCGTGATAACTTTAATTTACGTACGATTGATTACGTTAACTTGAATGGTGTGTCATTTATCTATAACAGCAGTATTCCATTCTACTCACGCCCTATTGGTGTTAATGGTAAAATTGTGGTAGGTAAAGTCATTGATGTTAATGGTGATGATGTTCAACCTGTTAGTAAACTTGATACTGACGTGATTACGGTAATGCGTAATTGCAAAGTACGTAACTACAGCACTAACATTATGGATACTGATCATTCAGTTGAGATCTGTTTTAAAGGTAAGAAGACTTATCAAGAAGTAGTTGATAAGTTGGAAGAACACCAGCACATCAAAGATCGCTTGTTGATTAACAAACCAACAGTAAGCCATTCTGCATTCCATGATGGTCTTCCTTTGTTCGTACTGAGTTATTGCAAAACCAATACTTTTAGTACTAAAGCCATGGTATCTAAAGTTGATAGTGATGAAGATGAAATGTTCTTCTTATTCAACCATAATCAATTGCAAGGTGAATTTACACATCCTGCTGCGATTATTAATTACCATTGTAAGAAACGAAGCTAATTAGTATATTAATACTCTACTACCTTAATCGGGTAGTGGAGTATTTTTATATTATTTTAAATCTATATCATTTAAGTGTAATAGGATTTTAAATTTAATCTTATTATTCTTTTTTATCTAACTAAACAAGGAAATTTTAAAATGGAAAAAATGATTATTATCACCATCTCTGTAATGTCACTGATTGGGATTATTTACTTCACGGCTGATTTTCTGGCTAAGATGTATTATTCGGCAATCCATACGCCAAACATCCGAAACAACCAGATCATCAAACGACTGATCTTAAAACATCTGACTATTAAAAAATCAGATCATGGCATCAACAACGACCAACAAAGTATTGGTATGTTTTTAGAAGACACCAACTATACTCGCCAATTGTTGGTGAACTTCTTAAACAGTCGTAAGTTTTCATTTGGTGTATTCGGTACTCAACACTGGTTATTGGAGATTAACAAATATAACCAAAGTAAAGTAGGTGAATATGTTGTTGAAAACATCGAGATCTCTTTACTTAACGAATACTCTATCGAACGCAATAATTCAGAAGACAAAGTAACTGTATCTGAATTACGCAGTATTATTCTCTTGCTGACTGTTCGTCATTTCATCAATGAAAAAGGCGAACTCGTTTCTACTATTGAATCTATCGAACCTGTTAAAGGCGGTAATATCTTGTTCAATAGCAAAAAATAAGAAGCATTCCTACTCTCTACCCAAGGAAGGTAGAGAGTAGGAGATACTTTTTTAACGACAGAGCCAAAATACAAGACAAACCACTCTGTCAATCTCTTCTATTCAGGTAGAGTTATGCCTTATTCCGTAGGTATGACTTGTAAATCATCCTGAATAAAAGATTATTAGGTTTGTCAGAAAGAAGAAGAAGAAGCATGGACATCTTGTCAGCTATCTTTTCCTTTACCATTACAGTACTAAAAATTCTACTGGATTCCGATAAAAACCTAGTAGAAAAATCAATAATACTAATCATGGTAATTACAGCAGCAATCATTTTACTGGTTGCTGTAAAACTATTAGGTTGGAACTAATAGTTTTATAAACAATGATAAACCAACACTTCTCAAAATATAAGAGGTGTTGGTTATTTTTTTTTTAGTTTTACCAATCTAAGAATTTAGAAGCTACTTTGGTAACAGTATCGATACCTGTTTTAATTTTATCTTCTATTGTAGAAGTTTCAATTAATCCATGCAATATCTCTTTATTCTCTTCTGGTAGTTTCTTACCTAGAATCAAAGCTACTTGTTCTTCTGACCATTTTAGGATGTCTTCATTACGGGTAGAGATATTTGGTTCTTCACCTGTATCTAGAGTCACTTCAAATAAATCCACATCTAAAGTTTGACCAATACGATTAGCTCGTTTTACAGCTTGTTCGTACGTACCTGACCGAAATGGTAGATTTAAGAATATCACTCGATTGGCTTCAGTTAGAGGTACTGCCTCTGATAATGTCTTATACGTAGTAATGAGTGGATTAATCTCACTGTCTTCTTTAAAGATCTTAGTCTGTAGTGCTAAACCATTACCTGAAGTCGTTTCACCAAAAATACTAATTGGTTTAAAACCCTTTAGTTTTAATTGGTATTCTGTCTCTTTTACGACTTCTACGTAATCTGTAAAGATAATTGTTTTGGCTTGAGCATTCAAGATTAAATCAGGTAAGTTAGACTGATAAATTTCTCCATCTTCAGAAATTACTTTAGCATCTGTTACCAATTGCTTGACCATATCTGCATTACAACGAGAACGAGCTTTACCTAAGATGTTACCTAAAGCTTCACCCATAATGGTAAGCTCTACGTATTTATAAACAGATTTAGCTTTTCTAAATATCTTCTTAACATCATTAGGTAATCTTGGAATGATTACTTTATCTTCGTAATGATTACACTCTAACACATATTGCTTGTGTTTAGGATCCGTAGGTGAATAACCATTATGTAATGTTTTTGCTTTAGACAGGTAATCTTCTAATTCACTTCTAAATCTAGCCGTATCTCCACGTGATCTCGAAACTTCAGAAATGTATACATCAATAGACTTAAAGAAATCTTCTTCGTACTTCTTAGCATTCTTTTGATAATATTCTTTTCTTTCTTTCACATAGTCGATCATTTTATTCGATATGGTTTTTAAAGTATAATCCGCGCCATTCTGTAAAGTTACTTTAACCTTGTGGGTGTATTGTTCTACACCAGAACCTTGTGTTTTAATCTCAGATCTTACTAATTGTAATCGATGAGCCATTACTGAAATCGCATAAACACCAGAAATACCAAATACTTTTAGGAATGACTTATAAACACTCTTATCGAATAATCTATCGATAGTAGCAAACATTGTCATGGTCTCGGTACCTAGTGCTTTAATAGGTGTTCCTGACATCCATAAACAGAAGATAGGATCTATCTTAGAAACCAATTCTCTAAACTGTATAGATCGTTCTGAGTTGTGTGAGTTTAAAGAATGGCTTTCATCTAGCAAAATTCCGTATCTTTTATTAGGAAGTTTAATAGAATTTAAATAATCATTTAATTTTCCTAATGACTCGTAATGACAAACAATAAAGCGATCATTGATATCAAAACCAGCTGGTTTACTAGGTCCATGTAATACAGGTAATGACATTGAATAGGATTGTTGTTCTTTATAAATCCTAGTGATCGTTTCGTCCCATACGTTATTAACTGCTTTCTTAGGACAAACAACGATAATTGTATCTATATCTAATATTTCCATTAAAGAAACACTTAAGATCGTTTTTCCACTACCCATAGGGGCATCTAATAAATATCCGTTAAGACCTAATAATTTACTTTTCCAAATACAATCATCAATAAACTTATCTTGATAATCGAATAGTTTAATATTGTTAAAAATCTTATTTAATTTAGATTTATCTATTTTGGGAATTGCATTAGGTTCAGTTTCATTAATAATTTTAATATTGGCAATGAGTGGAATTTTCTCTAACTCTGTTCTAATCGCCAGTAGCTCTCGTCCAGATCTTATTCTCCTTTTAAACTTAGGATCAGTTAGCAAAGTATTAATTGCATGATAAAAATCAGGCAAGTAAAACATACTGAAAACTAAACGCGAATAACTAACGTTGTCTAAAATACTGTAAAGCATTTTAGCGCCAATATATTTCTCTAAATCTCGACAAACATACAAGAATCTTAATCCAGTAATTGTTACTTTATTACTGATAGGATCTACTTCTACATTTAGTCCTCTTAACAAATTTAGTATAGACATTTTATTACACCATTTTATTGTAAATAATATTCATTCAAACAAAATGACTTATCCTCTCCTGTAGCCTATTCAGCTACAGGAGAGTAAAGCCAATCAAACTCTGTTAAAGGAAAGTATTTATGAAATAAAAATCATTAACAAAATCTGCTCCGAGGTAAAATGAGTAGATCGATTCTATTTCATATAGTACTAACTTAAATTAATTTCCAATATCCCAGAATGCCCCTTCTTCTTCCCCTTCTGCATTTCGAACAGATCCAAATTTAGATAATGAAGTATCCGTACCATTGACATCCCATCTTAAACCACCAATCTTTTGGAATTCCAAAATAAAGAATTTATGTTCTTCTGGAGTGTCATTTTGACCACGGTGTTTACCACGGGCAAATGTTTGATATTTACGTCCATTATCTTTTACAATATCTACAAACAATTCCAATTCAGGTTCACGAGATAAACCACGACAACCCTCGTAATAAGAACCATCAGAGATTTGCATTGCCAACATCTTATTACCTTGACGTTTTAATTCCATGGCATCTGGAGACAATTGAACAGGTGTAAGTAATGCAATATTTTTTGCAGCAAAGAAGTTCTTGGTTCTTCTAAACAATTCTTGAATATCAGCATCTGCACGAGAATGAGTTAAACCATTCTTATTCGCTAAGTTAAGATAGTCGATCAATGTTAAATGGATCTCGTAACCTTGTGATTCGAATTGCAATATACAGCTTTGTATTTCTGCATACGACCAAGTAGATGAGTCTGCACGAATGATCCTGATGTCGTAGCCAGTATTCGATAGAGTCTTGTAGACGTATTCAGCTGCTTCTCGTGAAGAAAGTCTTTGTTTATCTTCATCTGTAATCTTTACATTCTCTAAATTTTCTTTTAGAAGAATATAGAGGTTAAACAAAACAATAAGCATATCATCTTCAAAAGAGATCAAAAGCATTAATGGTTTCTTTTTTTGGTCTGTTTGAAGATTCTTAGGATTGTTAAAAATACATCCAGAGATAAACATGGATAAGCTTACACCTGTTTTGTTATTGTGTGCTAAACCACCTACTGTAGTTAATTGTCCTAAACGCAACCCACCACGAGTCATTCGGTTCATGGCTTGCCATGGCATCTTAATCGTACGAGAACCATCGTTCTCTTTACGAATCAATTCGAATTGTTCGGCTACCGCATCAATGTCCGATAAATCGACTTCGCAAATAATTCCAGGAATCTCTTCACCAGAATAGTTTACTAAGTCAATAATCCCATTTAGATTAGAAGACATGTATTGATTTAAGTCACCAATCTTATCTCGATTGAATTTTAAATCAAAAGTCATCTTATCCAAAAGCATGGTTGCTTTCTTTTCTTTTAGATATTTGTTTAATTCGAATCGATAAGATAAAATGGTTCTTTTTAATTCGTCCTCATCTAGTTGGAAAGAGATATTGTCTTGTATGCTTTCGAATAAAACGACATCAGAAGAGCAAGCAATTCTAATGTGTTGGATTAAGTCATTGTAAGGAGTAGGATGTTCCTTACTAACCATATTCAGAACAACGTTCTTTAATTCATTTACGGTAGAATCTGTACCAGAGATGTCATTTGAATTTATTTTTAAAGTAGTGATGACATCAAGTACGAGTTGTTTAGATAGGTCATTTTCCCCAGATTGCCCTTCTCTAAATAATAAAGAAATGCATTTTGCCAATAGTGCTTTTACATCCATTTTTTAGACCTCGTTCATTAAATTAGTTTGCTAGTTAGATTAGTTGCATACATTAATAATCTATTTTTATTTTGTCTTAATATAGTCGTTAGTTAAAACTATGAATTATTACCGGTAATTCTATTTTCTAGTTAATTATGCATAGATAGTTTAATTACTGAATTATTTCTTTATTAGACTATAAAAGAACAATTAAAGGATTGCAAAAATATGTCCGTACTAAACCTGCCTAATGATTCTATTAAAATCATTTTGGTACCTGAACCGATTGTAGAAGATCTTAAAGCAGTTGGTTATACAATAAATGATTTACTTTATTATGACAAAGCAAGTAAAGTTCTTAATAAGAACGCTTTGAAAATTTTTACTGTCTTGAATTCCAAATATAATCCTCAACGACTAGATTTCGTTTACGGTTCAGAGGTTCTTACTCCTGTGTTGAGTGAGACTTTGGACGTACGAGACTTATGGCTTGAAACTTCCGATCAAGATACTCGCGAAGAGATCCGTAATGATTTCGTTGCTAGTGATGACAATTCAGGATATTCTTTGGATCAATACGAATACGATGC
>FLSF01007853.1_pt1 | contig 57201 bp, 78 predicted proteins | sample 1550431 | NCBI WGS metagenome assembly FLSF01 (sample SAMEA4031754, study PRJEB14383) | metagenome | biome: human; feature: oral; material: saliva | place: Philippines | collected 2014 | reverse complement strand
ACTTCAAACAAACGTTGAAGCGCCGATGTTCTCTGAATCGTTTGGTTTTGCATATCTGCAGCTAATTTTACATGTTGAAATTTAACCATAGACGCATCCATAGCTATTCTGTTGAAAATCATAGACGAAATGGAAGACCTGTTAAATACCCTAGCTGGAATAGCATTATTTGGATTTAATGCTCTTGGCTCGGTTGTCAATTGATATTGAGGTGATGTTTCTACCAATGATGGTTTGTTTGTATCGTTGGTAAACATTTGCCAGGCATGTTGTAGTCCATCAGTAAAAATACTCATATACTCATACTGGCCTTTCTATACGAATAAATCAAGGTTACGTTTATACGCAACCCAGGCATCTATTAATGCCGCAACGTTATCGATTTTTTCATCGGAACGTTTCTTAGACAATTTATAGTTACCATTATTATCTTGGATAGCGACAGCATTACCCATCGCAAACTTCATTAATTCTTCGTCAAATATGAGAAGACGTTCCATAGCTAAGTTTTTCAACTCACCCATCGGAACAGATTCTGTTCTAGCACCCTGAATTACTTTTTCTACACCAAATTCCCCATTATCTCTCGTCCATCTCTCAACGAATTCTCTAGCATTATATGGGTCAAACCCAAAAGCATACACAATGTATTTATGAGAATAAATCATCTCTGTCAGGTCATCATAGACTTTATTCAAATCCAACACAACCCCATCCATTACAATAAGTGTACCTTCCGCTATTAGTTCATCATAACGATTTCTCATGGCTGAAGTGAGTTTCTTGAGCTTTGATTCGCAGACATATGATCTGGTTTTTACACCAAATCGTCCGCGACCAAGAGGAAATAGAAATGTAAACGCACAGAAGTCATCGCCTTGCGAAAGGTCAGCTCCCATAGCGCATTCAAGACCGTCAAAATTCTGAGGTCTATGAGGAATAGTTTCTTCATATACGAAGAAATATGTGTAACCTTCGACAGGTATACCGAAACGTTTTGCTAATGTATCCGCTCTAGTAGCAGGTTGGTTCTCGGCACGTTCAACCTCATTACGATATGTTTCATACGAAACAGTAGCTCCGAGATTTGGATTTGCTTTTAACCACATATCAGGATATGCAACTTCCCTAACATCATCTAGACGGTAGTACCATATAGACACATGTGGGTTGAAATATCGACCTTCTAGAATATCTAGTAGCTCCATCTTAATGGTATCACCGACACCATCACGAGCAGTACCTTCTGATGAAGTAGCGATTATTAGGTAGTTATCATTTTTTGATGCTCCTTGTTCGATTGCACCGATTACGTCTTCTCGCACTTCTCCAGAAAGCCATTCATCAACACTAGCATACTTACAACGAAGTCCTTGAAGTTTGTCGATGGACATCGGCCGGATTTCCAATAGACTATTCGTTGCGAAATTTTCCACACCTTTTTTAGTAGATGCAAGTAGCTGCTTCTGGGTTAGATTACCAGTCATCTTAGAACCCTGAACCATGTATCTAATCAATGGACCTTTAGCACGACTTAACGCAGTTCGGAAAGGACCCATAATTTCTTCAGCTTGTTTCATGGTAGGGGCAGCCACAATCTGATGGGTTGTGGATGTATCTATCAACAACATATATGCTTGCATGTACGTTGAATACAATGATTTAGCGGCTCCACGACCAACAATAAGATACTGTTTCATCGTAAGACGCTTAAATTTTGATTTTATTTCCCATTTACCGAGTTTAGGGTTATATACCTTATCCTCGGAGATGTAAAACCAAGCGAGGGCACATTCGGCCCATAATTTAAAGGACGGTAGAAGAGTAACATCACTACCATCTGTCAGAGTCATCTCATTTTCGCAAAATCTAACAAAGCCTTCAATCGCTTGATTATCATAGTAATAATCCGGTGACTCAATCAAGAAGTCGATTCGGTTCATTTCCAGTGACACCATCCGATTGACCGGAATTTCACCTCTAAGAACTTGCTCCTTAAACTTCATATACTCTTCCGGATATGCTTTATTCGATAATACCAAAATGTTATCTCCTATTTAAAGATAGCTATAGTATCCTTAATTTTTTGACCATACTTCTGTTGTTTGTTTCCAAGCTTAGCACCTTCTCTTAGAAGATGTTTAGTAAATGGTGTGTATTCATCTTTATTCGGTTGAGTCATCAAATCTCGAGTAAAGATTTTTATACCAGAATCAACAACAGAATTGGTGGCTGCTTGACCGATTGTTTTTACAATACCACCATAATTCTTAGCAGGCTTTCTAGTATCCGCTATATGGTTAGCACGTTTGACTTGTTCGGCAAAGTCGTTCTCCATGCGCAATCGTTCAGTAGCTTGACGAAGATCAGTACTAGTCATTTGGTGACGATTATGATATTTGATGTTCCAATCTTTACGAGCGGCCTTTCCGGCCTTTCTCGCATTACGAATTCGAGCTCGTTCTGCTCGGTTTCGTCGAAAACCCCATCTCATACCTTTGATTCCAAAGTGTTCGATGATGTCGTCACTGTCTGTTTCTTTAATCGCGTGGAGTAGTTCTGGGTTCATTAAATCGTTCTGACTCATTAAACTCCTCCTTTTGAATAATTATACGTTGCGCTGTGGACGATAGAGATTTTTCTAACGAAGTAAGGACACTGCCTGACGGTGGGTCAAACTTAATTCGAATGTTGATATAAATGAACTGTTTTATTAGACGTAAAAGATTTGGGTCTTTCTTTGGAAGTAAAGAATCCCAGTCAGAATCAGCGGTCATAACAAAGTCAGGACTCAAATGAGTCAATTGAGAAAGTTCACCGATGATACCATCTAATTCCATAATCAATCGCGAGTCAAAGCCCGTGTCTTCTTCGGAAGCGAAATCTAACGTTGTCTTAACATCGTTAAGAATAGTCATATATCCACCTCACCATAGTTTAGTATCTCCAGGACATCTTTCGATAAACACAAGAGCAGGGTCACTAGTTTGTCCATAGTGAATTATGTTGTGCGTACCATAAGATGTAGTTATCAATAGGTCAGGGTTAAGAAGAATCTCTTCTCTCCATTGCAATATATCATCCTCAATGAGAGGAATCATATGATGTACCAACGGAGGTCCTTCTATTTCAACACCAGGAACGCCTAAGTCATATCCCATATCACGAGCTATAACTTCTTCTCGTAGCTCTCGCCACATTCTAGACTTATAGAACTTATTAGATATATCTCTCGGAGATTGATACCCTCGATTTGCTAATGACAGAAAATTTAGTCTGTCACCAAAATCTTTAAATTCTAAAAGTTTAGAATAGCTGAGATCTCTAAGAATGGAACGTTGTTCATCTAGCTGAAGTATCATAGTGTTTCCGAAGGAGCGTATCCACGAATGGCACGAATAACCTCTTCGCTATCTCCTTTACCTTTTACTTCGCTATTTAACAATTCAATCTTAGAATCGTTAAGTGTTTTCTTAGACCTTAGATTTTCTAACTGGAGTTCGTTTTCGATTGTTCCATAACGGAGCAATGCATTTAAAGTACTTGGCGCGATTGTTCCATCGGCCAATTGTTTTTCTGCCAAGTCAAACGCTTTCTTTGTCAGTTTCTGCATTCGACCTTCTGGCGTTAAAGCTTGTCGAGGGATTACCTCATCACTTCTCCTCCGGGGCATATAATTCCACCTCCGGTTTAGAAGTTAATTCCTGAAGTCGACGGAGTTCTTGAACAGAGTGTTCGATATAGTCTTCTGCTTGTTCTGCCGTCAATTTAACACCGGTTTCTTCCGCAAAGTATAACAATTTATTCATTGCTTCTCTCTTCTTGGTGTCATTCGGAATCAAGACTGAATCTAATGAGGAAACAATAATCATAGCTCGCTCTGCCAATGTTTTAATTGACTTGTTGTGTGTAATTGCACCAATAAGTTTGATGACATTTACCACAACAGGAGCAACAATGATCAATACTGTAATTAAATCAATTACTTTTTCAATACTCATTTGTTAGATTCCTTTCTCTCTTTTAATTCTTCTATGTAATCGTTTACAATTCTTGTAACATAGGAGTTGTAACCTTTCTCAGCATACTCGCCGTATAGAGTTAAGACTTCGTTCTTAGACAATCGACCCGATTGGATACCTGTGATTATTTGTAAACGTAAAAAGTCTCGCTCTTGGTTCTTCTGCATCTCTTGGAAACTAGTAGTCAGAGCCGTGAGAGTATTTTTAATACTCTCAATCTCATCATTCTGTTTCTTCTCCAAGTTTGTCCACAACTTTTTGAAGACCTTGACACCGAAACCGATGATAGAGGCGCCCACACCTATGTAAACACCTATCTGTGAAAGAACTTCAGGAGATATCAGCCACATCAGTAATGCTTTCAAGTGCATATAGACGTCATTAGGCATAGTTTAGTCTCCTTTCCTGGCACATCAACCGCGGTATTAAAGACCCAATTTCGAGTTTTAGACTACTCCGGGGGTATTTTGGATTGGTGCGGCGATGCAAAGGGGTTGGGAATTTTCGAGACCCTCCCCTATGGGTGTCTAACTTTTTTCTTTTGTTAAACTTTCATTTTGTTCATTCTCATTCGTAGGTAGACGAATCGGTGTCTTTGTATCTGGTTTACAAATTGTCCAAACGCCAGAGATTGGACCATCATCTATAATCCAGTTCATAGCTGTCGCTTGAATCTGTGCAACTTCAACATCATCTAACGCATCACTAGTGTCACCCATGACACGAGCTAAGAGTTCAGGAGTGTTGTAGTCATTGTCTTTGTCCCATTGCCACCACTTGTCATAGTCATCGAAAGGGTTGTATGGATTGTCTAATGTTGTTAGCATAGCATCAACAACAGTAGTCTGTAGTTGGTAGTCGTCCATGTGTAGTCCTCCTTTCTACTAGACTAGGTTCTGTATGGTAGAGACACCAACGCCTAAAGCTTCTGCTACTTCAGCATAGGTATGACCTTTCTTAATCATAGCCTTAGCTCTAGATGCATTAGCTAGAGACATAGTAGTCTCTGGTTTAGGGGTGGCCAACTGTTTAACTCTATCACTATCAGCAAAGCGTAGTACATCAGTTAGCATCTTAGTACTAACAGCACCTGATTGAATAGCTTCCCATTCATCATGCTCTATCTGAATCCTTGTCTTTGCACCATCAGCACCAGTCTTTAGACGGGCTGCTGCAATAGCCTGTTGTTTAAGCTTCTTCAGTTGGTCTTTCTGCATGTCAGGGTCACGTTTCTCAGCAATGACTTTGTTAGCTATTAGCTGAGCTTGACGTTCTCTAGGAGAGTTAGCTAAAGCAACATTAAGCTTGTGTTGTAGAGACTCAACTTGTGACTTGTACTTTAGTTTAGCTTCCTTGTTGACCACTAAGTTAGGCGAAGATTGTACTACATTGTTAGCCTTGTCACGCATCTTACCGAGAGCATTGATGTAGTCACCATACATGTTCTCTATAGGGGTGCCTGAACCAAGAGTCTTAGCATCTTTAACCATCTCAACAACATGGTCTGTTGAAATAGTTTTAGTCTTCTTAATAGTTGGTTTGAGTTTAGGATTGGCAGCTAGTTCTTCTGGTGTACGTTCTTTGTACCATGTCTCTAAGGTACGGTGTTCTGTCTTAGACCTAGAAATAAGAGTGGATGCACCGCTTTTTATTTTACCAGTAATAACATCATGGTGGTCTTGATATAACTTCTTTAATTCTGGAATATTGTTTTCTCTTTCAGAACGTTTATAATCCAGATTATGTTTTTCAGCATCAATAACAACCATTGAATGTTTTACTGCTCGTGCAATCTCAGATTGACTTGCACCTTTAAGGGTCATGTCAGTAATTAAGTTACTTACTTCACCCATCTTCTTTTGTTTCTCTGTCCAGTTACCTTTTGAATCACGAGGAAGAATGTTTTCATCTGGTGTCCAATAATTATTAGTATCAAAATTCTTAAGCTCTTTCAAAGACCTACTTGTTTTAATACCATTCTTATTGTTAGGAATAACCATTGCAGTGTCACCATCAAAGTCAGCACCTGATAATTTACTTGCAACAGAAGAATCAATACCTACTGCATCCTTAGCATTCTTCATAAACTTAGCAGCAGTATTACCAAGTTTATTATTAACTGTCAGTTCTGGTAGTTCGAAAATACCACCATGAGGATAACGAACAAGAACAACCTTCTCACCATTCTTAAAGTTTGGTGCATAGATTTCATTTGCTTTGATACCGGATAAAGGTAATAAGACTTGACCTTTCATTCTATCGAAACCAACAAGTTTCAAATTATGACGTTTGGTTGTAAGTCCATCAGCAAAGTCTTGCATCATTACACGTTTAACTACAGGGTTTGTGAGATTATTAATTTCATCAAACTCTTTCTGTAGCTTAGCATATGTTTCTTGAATCCGTCCTTTAACTAGAGCGGGAGGTTGTTTGGATACAAACTGAGAAGATAAAGTCTTAGCCCATGTTCCCCAGTCACCTTCCTCATTAACCTTATTGATAGCACCAAGTTGTCCATTCCTTTTAATTTGAGCACCAAATGGATTATCTGGGTCATCTTTCAAAGGTTTTAAAACATCTTGTTTGGTTGTACCTTGTTTCTTGTTAGTGTTGAAAATAACATCAACACCTTTAGGAAAATCTTTAGGGTCACCATAAACAGCCATACCTTTAAGATAATGTGTACCACCAACACCGATACGCACTTGAGCATACTTGGAGCCGCCAAGGTCTAAATCTTTTACACCAGGACGAAGTTCCATTACACCATCTTTATCAGTACCACCTTGTTCTGCATAACGAATATCAACACGCTTCCAATCAATATGTTGAATTGGTTTGAGTCCCAACTCATTTGTACCATCACTATTCTTATGAATATTTGGCGGTTTGATTTCGTGTTTATGTTCACGAACAATATCTGGATTCGGTTCTTTTGTTAATACTTTCATTTCAACCCAGTGGTCGTCATTGGTGGCATTCTTAACATATACTTTATGCATATGATAACCTTCAGCTTCCAACTGTTGCACTGCACGTTTGAGAGTATTTTCATTGATACCTAATTGTTGAGCAGAACCTAAACCGACGTCCAAATATGGATTAGCAGCTACTAATTCTTTCAAATCAGATTTAACAGATTCCATTCGATTAATATTATGTTTAACCTTAGCGTCCATATACATACGAACACTAGATTCTGGTAATCCTGTTTGTCTAGAAATTTCAGTAGGTCCCAATCCTTTATCTGCTAATTCGAGTACACGAGAACTATTATGTAAACGAATCTGTTGGTTAGATATACTGTTTCTAGCACGGAATTCAGTAGTAGTAATACCAAGTTTCATGGAAATTTGAGTATCACTTAAACCATCCTTCCGATATTTAGCAACCTTATCGGACCATGAAGTAGCCCGTTGATATGCATTCTCACCAGAACCCCATGAATATCGTCCACTGTGTGGAACATTACCTTGGTGAGGAGTTCCTCTGTGTAAGAGAATATCCTCATAAGCTTCTTGTAAATCCATTACAAATATGGTCCTTTCTAATTAGGTTTTGTTTCAAGTATTCCTGAGAATTCCTTAATTGTGTGATATACATCGTACACATCTTCAGCTTCTGGAATATATGTTTCAATGTTTTCACCTTGATAAATACGCAGTTCAAAATCGGTCTTCTCAGGCGCGACATTATACTCTAAACAGAAATATGCAGCATACACGAGAAGTTGTTCCATCTTAGGTTTGGTAACTCCGGTTTTTAAATCATGTATTCTTAAAAATCCTCTAGGATTATCTTTTCTAGGAGGCTCATAACGAATCGCATCAGCCGTACCAAAAGCATACGGACTGTAAAATAACAATACTTCACTATCCATACGATAACCGATTGCATCATTAACAAAATTTGCAACTGCAGGATGCGTATGTCCTGGCAGTAAACGAATTCTATGATGAATTGCATGACTTGCGAATTCGTGTAATTCAGTACCTCTTTGCTTAGCTTTTTCATTTTCAAATCGCTCCACCAATTTCTCTGGTGTGTAATTTAACCAATGACATTGACTAGCACTAAGAAATGAATGTTTACCTTCGTACTCGATGTGTCTGTTCCATTTCATCTAACACTAACTCCTTGTTCTCAGGATATATGGTTCTAGCCCATCCACCAGCGTTGTTATACTTTTCCAAATAAAATTCTTGATTAGGACGATAAGGAGCTTTCTCGCTTCTCTTAACTTCCAAGTGGTAAGAATATGCCCCAATGTCTACTGACAAATCAGGGATACCTTGAATATGACCGGAGTCATTCTTTTTAACGATAGCATCAGGAAAACGTTTATGAATATCCTGAATCAATGTTCGTTGAAAATCTCTTTCGAGTTTGGACATGTTTGTTCAACCCAATTCCTTTCGTTAAATTTCTTTTTGCTAGATATAGACCTAGCGATAGCATCATCAATGGATGCCGGGGATTTCAAATAAATGTAATACAAATCCGTAAAGGAGGTATTCACTCGGTTTATGCGACCTTCGGATTGTTCCATGATTCTGTAGGAGTAGTTCAATGAATAAAACAAGATTGTATCGGTTGTAATACAGTTCCATCCCTCGGCACCAGCGGTGTATTGCACTAAATATACCCACGTTTCAGCATCTGGAATTGTTTCGTGCTTTTGACCGTTCCACTGATAAAATGCCCTATTTAATTCTTGACAAATCTCTTTAAGAATATCAAGTTCATAGGTGTAGTTGTAGAATATAATGATTCTGTCACGAGTCATGATTTGTTGTTTCACATTCTCGCGTCGACGGTCGCTTGTATTCACAATACGACGTAAGACTTGTGTAAATTCAGAAGCATTCATAATCGGCTCTTCCGTAAATGGATTGAATCGATTATCAATTACCGATTTATATAAATCTTTATCGAATGAAGCATTAATATATTGTCTGTGTGTTCTAGTCGTTCTGAAGTCTTGCATTGGGACAGCAATATGTTGTCTCAATCTTTCAAGACGGTCTGTCTCATGATATCGTTTGATTTGAGGGAACTTAGAATATGGATTGTACTCGACATGTCTATCTACAAATTCAGTTTTGTTTCTGTAGAAATTGTTCGCTAAGAATATACACATCCAATCCATCCACACATCACCAGGCGTTGCGGTTAGCATAATCCATTTGTTACGACGAGCAATCTTAATAAAAGATGTACCCCATGAACCGTAACCTATGGCTCGTTGTTCATCAAATAAAAAGAAAGCATCTTTAACATCAAGATACTTTGTAATATTATTCCATGAATCAACAACACCTTCAATACCGAGCATCTCTAAGTCTCGGTGCCACTCTTTATCGTTTCGCTTTTTAGCTACTGTGATAATGTAAAGCGGTAAGTCTTTATGATGTTCCAAGTAATAAAAAAGGCCAGTAAGGGATTTACCTGAACCGACCTTTCCGCATAATACGGAACCGTTGTGTAATCTATTTATGGCTTTACGCTGGTAATCATAAAGTTCTATCTCGTAACCGTTATTAGAAACCATATTTACGACGTAGTGGATTGTCTACCACGTGAATATATGCATTCTTAAGGTTAAGACGAGCGTATTGTCCATCTGGGCTTGGGTCACGACGAGCAATTGTCATATCACAAGCTGCGATTTCCATGTCATCCAACATAGCAAGCTGGTCTTCGTTTGACAAATATGTACGGTCACTAGCATCAACAAGGTCGTCTGTTCCAATTTCACCATTATCATAAATAATAGCTACTGATGGCATACTGAATTGTGTATACACACGGACTTTGAAGAAATATGTAGGTCCATACATATCAGGATTTTCTTGCATCTTCAATTCTTGTTCATCTGTTGTCGGTTTAGGTTCGTATAGTTTTACGTTGATACCATATTGTTGAAGTAGGTCAACGTCTTCTGGGTTTACAGCAACGTTAAAATAACGGTCACCCGCTCGGTTGTATTTTTCTGGACGTCCAGAAAAGTTGCGAGCAAATACGAATTGAACATTCTCAAGAATGATTTGCGAGTTTGAAATTTGTGTGATTTGTGTCATAGTAATGTCCTTTCTATTCTGACGTAAGTCTGACTGTGTTCACAAAAAAATAAAGAGAGGCTAAAAATTCAAGATTTTTCTTCTTCCTCTCTATTATGTGCCATGTAATTTCTGCGAATTTTAAAATCGCATTATGCAGGTGCTGAAGACTTAACTTTCAGCGTTCCATGATTAATACTGATAGCCGTTGGAGAATATGCTTCTTGCAATTCAAGAGCATCAATATAATCCTTAGGCATATCATCAACAATCTTAGTAATATCTCCGACCTTCATAATTTTCTTAAGACCATCGATAGCTACTTTATCGTAATAAGAGAAGTCTACATCTTCGATATCAAACTTATCAGTCTGCTTGAACAAATATCCTTTTGTTCCAGTTACAGATTTAAAGTTCTCATCGTCTTCAGTCCACATACATTCAGCACCTGTCTTAGATGCATAAATAGAACCTACTTTACCAACGAACTCATCACCTAGATAAATATGTCCTTTGGATTGTTTAGTGATGAAGAAATCTCTATCAACTAATTCTTCTTTGGTCCATACACGTTTGAGCAAATATGTATTCGCATACTCTGCTCCAACTGGAGACCAAGTGTCATCTTCAAGCTGAGCAATATAAACCGCGTTATTAATTAACGCCATACGTTTATAAGTGTGCTCATGTTCGAATCTATAATTGTATTCTGGTCGCGCGCCAAAGTCTTCAATGAATTTGATAATCTTCTCATCTGCATTTGGAACCTTAACAGAGTCCGTCTTAATATGACAAACCTGATATCCTTGTTCTTCAATTGCAAATTTCAAATCAACCATAAATAACGCACCACGTTTTGCAACGATGTTGTCGATGTTGTCTGGGTGTTTGAATTTATTATCAAATTTTGCAGATGTCATTCCGTAAACGGAGTTGATAACAATCTTCAATGCGGTAACCAATGGTTTCAAATATTCAGGATTATCCAAGAACGGTGCAAGGATTCCATCGAACATTTGTTTTACTTCATCAATCTTATTATGTTTCAACAATACACGAACCTTCAACAGGTCGGCATACCTTTGTGTATACGGACCAAAGTAGTTCATATTAACAAGAGAATTCGGATGCATAGACTCAACGTCATCAAGTGCAATGTTTTCGTAAACACCAGGTTCAGCATAAACGAATCCACCTTCGCCAGTTTCGTATCCGCGATAATATGACTTACCGAATTCGTATTTGTATCCTGGGAAGACTTTATCAAGATGTACATAGTTGAACTTGTCTTGCGGACGAGGGTCGTCACCAAATATAAACTTGGCAGTAAGTTGGTTGTTGGTAGCATTCATTGAGCCCTTCGCAATTGTGGCCAAGATTTCTCGAGCAACATAGTCCGCGTATATCGCATCGAATAATTTCTCAGTTGCATCTACGTCATTGACACAGTATTCGACGACTGTAGGAATTAATTCGTCAGGTACTGGTTTGTCCCAAGGAATTTCCATCTCTACGTGTTTGATACCTAAATCAACTTCCCAACGTTTCAACGATTGTTTCTTCTGTGAGTACTCATAAATATCCGTGTAGCTTAATTCGTAAGCTGCCGCATACATTCCACTCTTCGCATTTTTTTCGTTGATGATGCGATGTGACTGAGTAAATAACTCCATGTTGTTTGAACCTAGCAAGCGCGCATACAAAATATGATTATCGTATCGACGATTGTTAAATCCAACAAGAGGAAATGTCATCAGATATTCAATCTGGTCTGGAGTTGGGTTAATCCAACGAGTAAACTCATCTTCATGATACTTCTTCCATACAACAACAAATAAATTTGGATAGACCTCAATATCAAAGAATACCAATTCTTCTTTTGGGTATATCTTTGTGAAGTTTGTGAGCTTCGCTTCTGTCTTTCCATCATCGTCACGCATGGTCGACCATGGGATTTTCTGGAATACAGCAAGACAGTAATCTTTGTTATTTGTTGACCGAATCGCTCTCATAAATACAGCATGACGTAGGTCGGTAATATCATACTCTAATCCCATGTCGGCTGCCTTCTGAATTTCGTGAGCAATAAAATCAATCGTTGGTTTTGTATTTGGATGACTCGGCTCTTTACCTTCAATCATTCCAAGTTGACGCTTTACAAATTTACGGAGCGTCTTTTCCGTATATGTGATTTCTTTAATCTGGTCGTACATCTCTCTATCCTTCTTCTCCTTCAACGGTAAGCCCGACGAAATATGAGATAGCTGAAGATTGTTAGATGCTTTATCAATTCGTCGTAAAGAGGACTTACCTCGATACACTTTGATTTCAATATTCTTTTCGACCAAATTATCCAACTCGTTCACGTTACCGTCATAAATATAATGCAAGTGAATACCTTGACCCGACTTTGAGACCTCCGCATAAGTTGGTGGGAATTTAGAAGCTGCCTCTTTGTTCAACTCCAAATTCTTATTACCATTCTCATCCTTCAAATCAAAATCAAGAATAACATGATTGAGTGGGACCTTGACCCAGTGTAGTTTGTTTGTCTGAATATCTGACAGCTTGGTTACGACATTGTCCCATTTCTCTGATGGGTTACCATTACGTAACGCTGCTTGTGCAGGATAGTCTGCTGCGAGTTTATTAAAGACCTCATTGTGATGGTCGAACTCTAACCAATTATCCGGAATAACCATATCATCAGCTTTAGTCGTACCAACAACTCCTTCAGGAAATGCAATGTTCCATCTAAACCCTTTAAAATAATTATTTACGCGTGTACCATCAACATGACTGTCCTTCAGCATCGTATCAAAATATCGAAGTGCTTCGCGTTTGATAGTTGCTTTATATCCATCCGTCTTCCATCCCATGTCTTCCAGATACTCACGATACAACTCACTGATTTGTTTCAGTGTAATACCATTTTGCATATGGATAGCATTGCTTCGAATGAAGTCAAAGATATGGTCAGTCTGTTCTGCCATGTCCACGTCGAAATAATCGTCATAATAATCAAATCCTAATTCTTCAAACCGTTGGATAGCCATGTTAGCAATATAAGGCAGCTCGTACTTAATCTGACTCATCAATTGATTATACCTTGTATGACTAACCTTCTGTCCGCTCGGGTTCACGACAATCGCTCTTCGAGTAATACCAGAGTCTACGTTGCGAACTTTGTATCGTTGGTTTGAGGCTGTAATTAACAACCCAATAAATTTAACATCATACGGCTCTTTGAATTTTTTATTAACCGAGATGGTTTCATGACTTGTCAGTTTCAATAACGGAGTATCGTTATAGATATGACTGATGTCCGTATCCTCATCAATCAATAATGGAACCTCTTGAATTTGTCCTGTTGCAAATTGGTCAGCACTCGTGAGCAATTTCAAATCAATCGTTCCACAATAATCTTCAAACAGCATTCGGAATATCTTTAGGACCGTTCCCTTACCGCTACCTTTTGAACCATACAAATACATGAACTTCTCAATCTTGTACATCTTGTTCGTAAATAACGCTCCCATAAACCAGAGGATTTTGTCTAGCTCTTTTGGAAGATATAATGTCCCAATCAATTCTTTGAACGCAACCGCTTCACCCTCCTGCGGTGAATATGTTAATTGTGTTGTAGCGTAATCTCGTCTCTGCATCTTGTGGTCTGCAAATAATACTTTCTGGTTGAATGAAATATCACTTGTCTCACAAGCTTTACAGAAATCTGCGAATAAACGAAACTTCCCAGCAGATGCTTTCCGTATCTCCTTCACATCTACTCTTAACCCGGGACGTCCATCTTCTAATTCTCTAGCCTTACGCCACAGCATAGAGTCAATATCATAAAATAGGTTCTTCTGTTTCGTGTCCCAGAAGCTACCATTCCAATAAGCATAAAACTTGGAACCTTTAACAACCAAGTCTTTTGCATCGCCAAATATAAAGTCTGGAGAAACCTCATAGTCGACAGTACGATTATTGGAAGTAAACTTTTTTACAGACACATCTAAAAAATCCACTAATTCTTACCTCCTCGTGCTGCACACAGTTTTTTGCCCTCGATTCCCTATTGTTATTATATATAGTACACTTTTTAACTCATTCCTATATACAATAGAAAATGGGAGATTTTCCTGTGCGATTTCGGGTTTTTTAAGTTTTCCCCATGTTTTTTCGTGCAGTTTTACCCAATTTACCTCAAATATTATAGCACTCAATTTAGGTGCACGAAAAATTTTCATGTGTTAGAGCCGATTTTACGGGCAGCAAAATGACCAAAATCCATCAGTTTCCCTAAAATATCTATGTAATTTTGCCATAAAACCACCCGTTTCGACCCTACTTTTTGTCTACTAACCAAAGGATTTCAACAAAATAATGCCCGTTTTCACCTTTAAATCCGTGCTCTGCAACCCGAATTTGATAGGTAAAACCTTGAATAACCGCCTGTCCAACAGTCCCAAACAACCCCATAAGAACCGGATTTCGGTCCAAATCTATATACCAACCACGAATTGTATCGTCCGAATTCTTCAAATATACTGCATCATGATGGTCCAATACTATAGGCTTTTTACTCATTATTTGTCCTCTCTATAATTCCTATTCAATGGCAATAACCATATAATAAATTTCAGAATATATTCCCCAATCATCTTATTTTTCCTCTTTTCCTTTTAGTTCAGCATTTAGATTCTTACTACTTAAATAGTAATGATATGACAAAATATGCTGTTTTTGAATAACAGCTTTCTGTAAATCATCGTCTGTCTTGCCATATATGATGTCTATAAAGTAGTCGCCTACACGAACATTTCGAACATCATGAAATACTTCTGGAAGTTCTCCAAAAGTACATCGCTTCTGTTCAAAATATTCTTGGGAATAAACAACGACTAAAGTTTTAAATTCTATTTCCTTACTCATTCTCATCACCTGTAACCTGACTATAAATCACATACGAAAATCCAGCAGTTGGAAAATGATGACGTACTCCATTTTTCTCCACAACCGTAAATTCTAAAGTTTGTAATTCCGCTTTAGTCTCTACTATATCTTTGACATCATAATAGGTTGTTTCGTGTAAGGTGGACTTGTCTGTCACAATAACTAGAAATTTACTCATGTTTATCCTCACTTTTAATAATATAGTCTGGTAGATGACTTAGTTTCTTCGTTTCGTGATAACTTTTGTTAATTACATCATCTTCCGCCTGTACACCTTTCAACCAGCATGCGGTCATCGCAGCATAGTTAGATAGGTCCTCAAGGGTGTCTAGGAGGCTCTCAGAGCCCACCTGCTGCACTTTAGAGTCGTCTGTTAGGGATTCTAAGCGGAGCATTTTGTCTTGCATACGGACCAAACTAGCTATGATTCCGAATTTGTCCAAAGACTCCTCAAATGAGTTACCATAGTCGTGATTTTTACGACAGAACGTATCATACTGCCCGTCGTATTGTGTTTTCATTGTTGTTGGGTTTAATTTAGTCATTTTAATTCCTCTTATTTCTCATTTTCCTCATCAGACACAGGGATTACGCTGCAAGATCGTATACAATCAAGACTATAAATAACCTTACCAATACCATTTGTATAACGACTTTCAATTACCAATGCTAAGCCCACGATCGAGCAACTTATGGCTTCTTTGTTCCTATATGGACCTCTATTGTCATCTTTAAATTCAACAAACACATCATACAATTGTTCTTTCATCATTTTTTCTTACCTTTCTAATATCCGTACCCATTTCCAGGAGGATAACATTGATTGAACTTTTCCATTGACTCAAAGTACTCGATTAATGAAATATTTGATAGCGGGATATAAACCGCATCGCGGTCTTGACGACTCAGTTCGATTTTAAGAAGATTGATTCCCTCTGCTAGGAAACCGTAATCTTTAACATCTTGAAAAAGATGAACTGAAATTCCTTTAGCATTTTTCACTTCCTTATCATCTTTGTATTTAACATACAACACACCCTTTTTAGTCATACCAATTACCTGCTTCCTCTCCGTTTATTAATTTGGTTAACTGAATTACATCTCCATGAGGGACTCTGAATAACTTTAAGGCTTTGTCGTCTGGGTTTTCTCTATAGTTGATGACTACATACCCGTCGACACGTTTCTCAAAAGATACGCTGTCAACATATCGAATAATCCTATCAGAGATTCCTCCGCTTCCCTTATTATACCATACAATATGGCAGTCCATAATATCTTTTGATGAGCTCTTAGGAGTCGTATTAATTCCCATCAAATCGTCAAGATACTTTTCGTAATCTGCCTTTTCTTCATACACTACAAATTGAACAATGTTTTCTTTTGGAATATACGTCTGTAGACCTCTCACCGTTTCGTCAGCATACTCTTTATAATGTTTAATAACCAGGAACTGGTCTTCGAATTTGTGTTCAATTACGTCGAAAAATAGTGTTTGCTTGTTAGTATTGTTTCTTTTAAACTCAATATCAATAACCTTGAGTTTCTCTCTACTTTGTTCCATTAGTCTCTCCTATAGTCGTTTCACAAATTGGCTTTCATTTAGTACTTCCAGCAGAATATTAATAACATCCTCGTATTGAATTCCTGTAATATCCTTAAGTACATTACATAATCCTTCATGACTAATACCATGAAGTTTAGAGTATGTTATTAGATGACCTGCTAAGTTGTGGAAATCTTCTTTATGTACATCCTCATGACGAATAGATATTAAATCGTCATAAAATTCGTTGCATAACAATACCACTTTGTGAATATAATAGTATTCGTCTGCGCTTACAACATATTTACTCATAATTAACTCCGTTAATTCAAAATATCATCTGCGTAATATTTCGCAATCAATCCCAACTCATAGCATGTCTCCACAAATTCATTTAGATATTGTGTATGTTCAGTAGCACTTACTTGTCCTTTTTTCACACGAGTGTTCCAACGAGACAAACTAGAGAAATCAAATTGTTCAGCGGATTGTACAAACACACGGTACAAATAAATTAGTGGGAATTGAATCATACCATCTTTGATTTGCAATGATGTCATAGCGACATTGTTCCATCCGAAGAAATAATCCTCTGGATGTACGGGCTCGCCAGCCGCTTTTCGCAAGTCCGCGACAGTAATAATACCTCCACTACGGAGAATATTCAACATAGAATCTAACCACATGGCCAATTGGTCTTCTGGTGTGACTGTGATACCCATTTCAGTTAGTCGTTTAGCTTGTACAATGAAATGTTCTGCCTTAATAACAGGTACACGTGTGATTAAATATTTTTTGTTGTTTACATTAACGCTCATTATGATTCCTCTCTTTCAAGTTCTTCCCACATCTTTTTATTGTCTTCATAGGATAATGGTACTACGCTACACGACTTAATCGTATTCATATTATAGATAATCTTTCCTTTACCATGTTGGCAATATCTGTCGATTACCAACGCATCTCCAATGACTTCTACATTAGTCACAGTATCATTACCCATAGCAACTGCTTCTTCGCCTTCTTTGAATTGAATATATACACTATACAATTGTTCCTTACTCATTTTCTTTCCCTCCTTCGATAAAATCGATAACTTCTTTCAAATTATTTTCTACAAATTCGATGGTATTTTCTTCATCACCATCATTTTTATGATTACAATCAAACCCTAATACAGTTATTTCTGAGAATTTATCTTCATATGAAATACGGCCATGCATAATATTATTAATGTCGTCTTTTAATTCTAACTTAGAATTTGGTAGAAAAATATATCCAGATAGCCACCATTTACGCCCTGAAATATCTTCTTCTGATTCAAATAATTCATTGATGTTTTCGTCAGTGTAATCAATTTTCTTAATCGCACATTCATAACCTTTATAATTGTATTCTTTTTCTATATGTATCATAACCATAATTACTTACTTCTACTTTCTAAATTCTTCAATACTTCTTTGTGAAGTTTCTCTTCATTTTCTTGAATGACCTCTGATTTCCCAAAGTTCGAACGGTTTCCTCTCAGACCAACTCCGTATTGGTCCGCCAAAATAATGTCTTGATTACTATGGATATAATGGGCGCTAGCGGAATAGTTTTTCTCAGCACCATCAAATAAGACTTTCGCTATCATAGACTCTGCGGATAGCATGAACTCCGGTAGATCTCTCGAAATAAACACTCGACCTGATTCCAGTTTTAAACGAATCATTTTGAATTGACGAGATACGAGAGCATTTCCCATATACTCGTCATACTTCAATCCAGTATTACACAACTCAGATATGACTCGGAGTAGCATGTCTGTAGATGGAAATACCAATACACGTAAATCCATTGGTCTCTCGGACAAGATGATGTACGGATGTAAATATCCATCAGTCCCTACAAGTAAATCATACGGCTCAGGAATATAGATACTAATGTTCGGACCATACCGAAATCCAGTTAAAAAACCACCCCCGAGGAAATTTCTGGATTGGTTATCTATGATAGGTGTGAAATGATAGGAATTGCGAAATCCCTCATAGAGGACACGACTTGCTTCCTTATTCACGTCACCTCTATCATACTTTTCGAAAAATGCCATAATGTTATTGATTACCATCAGTTTCCCTCCAGAATAAATTCTCATTTACATATAAACCATCGTTCTGAACACCTTGAATATACTCCTGTACACCGAACGACCAGATATTACGATTGTCATCAAACATGTACATATGATGAATCTCGCAGTACATGTTGATAATTTTAATAGCGTTCTCAATCTCACCTTTGGATAATAACACAAACAGTCTATCCAATAAGAAGTTTCGTGTGGTTGCATCTTGTTTGATAATGCAGATATAAGGAGCACCTACTCCAGCATCTCGAACCATGAAGAATGAATAACCACTATCCAAACTTCCTTTAGGACGAATACGGCCTGAACGATTGAATATAAATGAGAAACCATAAGACGGCAATTCGAATGTCGCATCATAGTTATTGAGATAATGGATAAGACACCAACTATTGCTTTCTTTCCAGACCTCATCAGTATAAAAAGATGAATCTAAATAAGGTGCTAGTTTGTACCAAGGTTTATGATTACCATGCTTGTCCACTTCGCGTGTCCAAGTCGATAATAACAACTGTCTTCTCTCAATATACTCTTCCAATTGTGCTTGGGCTTTTGTACCTAGCACCATGTTCTTCAACATAAATAACGCAAATGCGCATTTAACCCTAGTTGCAAATCTCTTGATACGTTTAAGCATTACTTATCACCTTCAATTCCAAATACGAGTTGGATTTTGTCGTCCAAAATTAAGCTGACTGCGTGGTTATGCTCGTGCCATAGTGTGTTAGATTCGTTGTATTCGTTCTCCGGAATATGGAATAGTCCATAAGTACCATCCGCATTCGCTTTGCCTTGACGATGGTGTTCGAAGAATGAAATAATCGTGTCGTGAATAACCGGATCCAAATCAGATTTTAGATCCAGACCCATAGTATCTAGAATCCAATCAGCATACTGCTCGACAGTTCCAATATTCGTAGCGAATTGCAAACGTGTCGCATAGTAAATAATCGCTTCACCAATAGAAGCCCAGTCTGAATAAATGGTTCCAAATTTGAAGTACTCCGTACGGTCGCGAATAATATCTTCACGTAGATTGTTATCCCCGATGTTTTCTTTAGTTGGAATATACTCCCATGAGAATAAGATTGCCAAGTTATCGCGCAACTCTTCGTTTTCGATACCAGCTCTATCCATTACTAATGCACGATAGTAGTCATATGATTCTTGTGTGTTATCATCATAAATACGTTTGTCGTGCTCCATTTCATTCACTTTCAGTGCTTTGATTTGTGCTGTCATTTCCCTTGTCTGCTCCATAATATCATTCACAGTGCGTTTGTCATCACGGTGGTTTAGGAGCTTTGTCCCTTCTTTAAACTTACGTACGTATTCAAATACGTTTCCATCTTTATCGTGTTCCGAAATAAGCTCTTCTGTTAGTGGATTATAGTCAACGCCAAATTTCTTCTCATACGGTGTCAACTCACGTTGGATATCACCCTCTGGTGACTTATACCAATCGAGTCCATCATCTGGCAACCCATCAATATCACGTTTCGCCTTGTCAAATTCTTCTTCACGCGCAGCATCTTCTTCTAGCTTTTGTTCGATTTTCTTTGCTTCGGCTGCAGCCACTAGTTCTTCATAGGATAAACCTTGTTCTTCTAACTTATCTTCTTCTTTCCACCATTTGTAAATGCGATAGGCGCCGTATCCAGCGCCAGTCACACCTACCAATGTTAAAATAACTTTGACAGGAGTTTTCATTAGTTTAATTCCTTTCTAGTTTTCTTAGGCGCAAGGTCTTTGAAATTCGTTGTAGCATATAGGTTACGTGGTGTTTTCCAGCGAACATATAATTGCGGTTCGTGTTCTTGCTTGTCATCATTCCATACTTCATGCGTATCCCATTCCAAGAAGAATCCTTCGCCATCAGTCCATCCAAATGGCAACGCAGCTTTCGGTACTTCAAATCCAAGTGCGTCCAATACTTCTGCAAATGTGAGCATACCAACCTTAGAAATACGCGCAGTTAGTTCATTATCTACTTCACGCACCCAAGCTTCATTGTATTCCGGGTCATCAGACGCATAATTAGATGAATATTTGAACCAACGTCCATAGAAATCACCTTCGTTAGGTACGATAGATTCTACTTCAATTTCTTTACCATCTACTTCAATGGATTTCGTTTCCATAGGCGCATCAATTTTCTTGAATGTTGCTTCGTCTAATACAGATTTTGCACGTAGACGATATCTAGCATGTTCTTCTGTAGCCATAGCAAGCGCAGCAGATACAGCTTTCAAACGATTTGTTTGGATAGCAAAACCTAATACAATAGCGGCAGTAGACGCTGTTGCAACTGCTACTGGTACAGCTACGTCTTTCGCAATATCCATTACCACTTCTTTCTTAGAATATGGAATGTTTGCTTGGTCCAATTCTTCATACTTTGCTTTGGTCTTTTCTAGTTTCTTACCAGATTTGATTCCTTCGTACACAGAATATCCATAACCCGCAAGACCAACACCAAGTAAAATAAATGGCGCATACTTCTTAGTCAAGATTTTAGATGTTGTGTAAGTTGTTTTAGCAGCTGCTTTGATTGTGTTCATGTTTGGTAATTTCATTAGTTGTTATCTCCTTCAAGAATTTGTTTAGCTAGTTTTTGGTCCTCATAGTCTTCGCATAATAATGTGAATGCCGCGAAGTTTTCAGATGAAAATACTGAGTATCCTCGAATATTTTCTGACTTGTGAATATGGTCTACGTGGTCGAATGCAATCGCCCATGAGCCATTCTCACCTGGTGTGTACATGATATTTGTAATATCCGAGAATAACATTGGACGAGTCTCTTTACTTTTTACTTGTGTTTTTGGATATAGTCTAATTCGCATAGTGTTCTTCTAACTCCTTTGTGATTTGTTCAAATGTTTCATCAATTTTTGATTCGATGAACTTAGTTTCTTCAATGTGTTTTTGCATAAGGTCTGGTGTGTCCCAGAACTCGTAAATACGATAACCACTTACTTTGCCGAACATAAATACAACGATATGGTTTTCAATCATACGTTCGATTAAATAACAGTTATCGAATTCTTGAAATGATGTGATATCGTGCCAGGTATCAATATAAATACCTCCACGTGTGATGATACAGCCTAAATACATTTGTCTGCTTTTCATTTGTTGTCCTTCCACCAAGTGACTCCGATAGAAATATCAATAGCGGCAATCAATACAAATAGCCATGAGGCTTGTAGTTGCATTGACATAATTTTCCATAGAAACGCTGCAAATAGTAGTAAGGATGTGTTTACAATAAATAAGGCCAGGCCCAACAATATCCCTACTATCCATCTCATTTGCTTTTACCGACCCAAATCATTGCTAAAATAATCCAGCCAACAGGTGGTGTGCATAACAATACAAGTGTTCCGATTAGTTTTTTCATTTTAGTTTCTCCTTTTTCGTTTGTTTAAGACCTTCAATAATATAGTTGATATAGTATCCTATCATAAATAGATAAATAATGAACAAGCAAAACCATATAAGAATAAATAACCCTTGAATTACTGGATAGGCATCTACTTTATGGAATGTGACAAAATATGCTGCAGCAGTTCCTAATGAAAATACAGCAGTTATACCACAGATTACCATAATTTCTTCGCTATATTTTAGCATATTACACCTCCACCGGCATAGGGAATTGGATTTTAAATCCACCACCACGCGCAGCCACAATACGAGCACCTGCTAATCCTTGACCACCATTTGCAATGGTCCAACCATAAGATTGGTCTGTGAATTTAGATGGTTGGTCTGAGAGTTCATAGAAATCCCCAACAGTCACCACGCCATAAGTTTCCAGATTAGCCAATAGAATATTGAATACTTCTTGCGCATCTTGTCGAGTTTCAAATACAATTTCTTCTACATAATTTGACGCAGTACGGCTACGTTTTGCATAAGATTGTGTGTAATCTTTTTGGCCTCCGCCACGCCATGTATCCATACGGGTTACATTGTTTGGCGTACGCCCCCAATAGTTCCCATGACCTCGTCGGTGAATATAATCATTACCAAAGATAGCACGTTGTACTGCGGATATCGCGACATCAGCTACAGTATTCTGAATACTAGGTACAATAACCTCCGTAAACATATGAGTAGCCATACCACGAAACCCTTCTTCACCGAAAAATACATTGCTCATCCATTTGCCAATACCAGGTTTACGAACCTTACCTTTGGCTACTGGTTGAATATGTTTCTCGAGTGATTCTCCTGAATCTTCTACATCTACGCGTTTCTTTTGAGCGACTTTGTTATAGTCAGTCTTTGTCATAATTTCCTACTTTCTATTGTTGCGGACCAGCTTGCATTAATAGGGTCCATTTGCTTACTTACTCCAGTCAAGGCGACATACTTTTCGCCTCGATACATCATCATATCATTACTTACAGTTAATTCAGTTGCCAAATCGGCAAGCGCTACATCTCGAGCACCATCTAATGGGACAATAAACGTGTATGACCCCATTCGAGCATTTACAACGCGGATAGCGCCGTAATCTTCTAACATTACTGCCATAAATTATTTTTTGCTAGTTTCTTTACTTTCACAAGTCGAATAGCCCCATAGATAATGAGCCATTCCTACAATACCTCCTGTCAAAAATCCTGACAATCTTACATCCAATCCGAAGAAAAATACAAACCCTGTATAAAACATTGCATACAGCAATCCTCCGGATACTAACATCATTAAAAAACCAAATAAAGTTTTCACTAGCTTCTCCTTTCTAAATAAAAAAAGAATACCGAGAGTAATTCTCAGTATTCTGCGAAACGGTTATTCGTTAATTTCGAACTCTCCGTCAATTACGTCACCGTCAATCGATTCTTTTTTGTTCTTTTGAATATAAGAATCAACAGCCTTATATACTAGAACTCCTCCGGTAGCGATTAATGCGACTTTACCGACCTGTTTCACGACGGGTCTCCAGATTGCAGCAGCTTCTGCGCATTTCTCTAGAAAACCTTTATCGTTCTTGACAGTAACAGCATTGTCTACACTTTCTTGTGCTTCCATAGCTAGTTCTTCTACAGCCTGTTGCCCTTCTTCGACAACTTCCTCGATTTTGGTTGAAACGTTTTCCATTGACATAATATTGTCCTCCTTTATTTTTATCGTTTCATTATAGGCTATGTAAATCTTGCGACTACAAACCATCCAAACACTCTTGACGAGTGGCAAAATGTTTTACGCGTGTTAGTCCATGACGTCCACGTATCTTATTGATTTCACGATATATCTCTTTGATACGATGCTTTAACCATTTCTGTAAACTCATGCCATCCGCTCGAACAGTGAACGAATAATGCGGTGGGTTTACATAAGGCTGCTCAATGTCGTTGAAATATACGCGTTCTAGAGAATTGTATAACGCATGAATATACAATCTTTCATCATAGTTAAAACTACTCATCCGAATCTTCTCTTTCTAGATGAATAACATAATGTGTTTTGGGAATAGATATCTCCACTTCCTTATCACAAGAGTGAAATGCATTCGCTAAGTTATTCATTTCGTCATCAGAAAGTTTAAGGTGAATATGGTGTTTCATGTTAAATAATCGTCTCCTATAGTTTTTTCTAAGCCAGGTTTAGAGCATTGTACACGCTAAGTAATCCTCGCCTATAATTTCTCTTAACCACGTTAGGGTATCCCATCCGTTGTTGTCTATTCTATTGTATATGGTATCCAAAACATCCAAGAAGTATATAATCTTCTCAGGGTCTACTTTGTCGTCTTCATGATGGTCAAATGGTTCGAACCAAAGTCTTTCGCCTATAGTACTTACTTGTTCATCATAGTAAAATCCTTCGGCAAGACAACTAACCAACTCATCAACAATTTGTCTTGTAATATACCATACACATAGTCTCGAATCTATCTTAATTGTCTCATCCGGAACCATTAGTAATCCAAAAATATACTTTCTATATTCTTTATCTAATCGTCTATGGCTCCAATTACGTATTAAACGCTCAATATACCAATCGTCTATAAAAAACATCTCTTTCAACGGTAAATTCTTAACATTCTCTACTACCGTATTATAGAAATCTTCCTTAGACAATATGAGGGTATATTCTCCTGTAGAGCTCATCCTTTCAGCCTCCATTGTCATTATATTCTTCTACTACTTTATCGTAGTAATCTGCAAATTCCTTTTTTAATTCTGTAGCGCTCATATAAGCGCGCTTGTTATCCGGATTGTTTTCAATTCTATCTGCTGTTTCTAATATGAGTTCATAAAGAAGCATATAGTTTTCATGGTCCACATCAGATGTTCCAAATACACTTTGATAGTAATTGGTTTCAAGCATAGAGATTAACATCGTGTTTACTATGCGACGCGCAATCCTGAAGTAATATAAGTCCATATCCAAAATATGCATCTCTTCCGGGAGTGTCATAATGAATTGGAAATATTGTCTGTAGTCGATTTGCGCAGGACTAACGCCAGTATCTGGATCCGCATCCGTCCATGCTGCGATATATTTGTCAATTTCTTTTTGAGGCATCAACAGAAATTCATCCAACGGCATAGCTCGAATCATATCGATTACCGTCTGTTTGAATTCTGCAGATGTCTTAACAATGGGTCTAGTCATTCTTTCTTAACTCCTGCATATAAATCTTGGTAATGTCTTTCAATCATTTTGATTGTTGACATTTTGTTAAATGTTCCATAACAATACAGCTTGTAGCTCCACTTACCATCTTCAACATTAAATCGTAAATCGTCCATACTCATGATTAGACATTGTTCTGGTACATTTTCTTTCTTAATTCTTTCTGCATCGAACATGTTTGTCAAATCTAATATGACAACATTTGAATGCATGGCGTGGAAATTCTTATATCCGTCCATAGCAAGTTTTTGATTGTCCGTCGATATTCTTAGACAAAACGAATTCTGTGACTTGAAATGATCTACAAATACTTTATAAACTGGGTCTGCCATATATTACCTCCAAAAAAAGAAAGGGATGCGTAATCCCTTTACTTAAATAGTTTTGATCCAATTGTACTCCATAGTTTAGAACCAATAATGTTGAATTCTTCAAATTTCAGAACAGCACTTGCTCCGAGAATATCCACTACAGTCTTGAATAATTGTTCTGGAGTTACCTGATTCTTATACTGCTCATTCTTAACAGCAATAAGTTTCGCTAACTTCATATTCAAATCCTGGACTTCAGCGTTATCCTCCGATAGTGCCATCTGAATTTTTAGATTCTCAATTTGATAATCTAAACCATCGTACAATAATACCATAGCTAATTTATGCATAGTTTTTACCTTCCTTTCATTATAGCCAAGGGAATTCCTGCGGAGAGTGTATTCTACGTATTGGTTCAAATCTGGCCGGCGGTAGTTTTGGTGGTTCTCTTAGAGGAATTAATGTGACCCTAAAATCTGAATTCCCTGTAGCAATAGGTTCTTCTATATAGATAAACGATAAAATATAAGGTTTACCAAGGAAATCTACCATTATTATACTCTTCTTAGTTTTAAACCAATGTTTTGGTAACATATAATCCCAATAAAATTTTCGAATTATTGAGTTATCGACAAAATACAGATTCACTTTGTCAAATTCTTTTGAGTTCATGAACACATTTGTAGTATAAGACTCAATAAGTATAGAATATACTTTATTATCGAATTTGATTATTAATCTACCTATCATACTATCGCCTCATGATGGACAAACCATTTTTAGAACCAAATTTACACCGTCATATTGTATACTCTCGATTACAAAACTATAAACAAGTTTTCCGTTTAAAGAGATAGTTGTTGTAGATGATTCAATCATTTTGAATGTTTTGTTTGATTTTATAATAATGTCATTAATAAAATCTTTATTACACGGAATCACAACTGCCAATTTCTCAACGATGCCGCTGTTTAAACAATACGGTCGCTCCGTTTCGTCAAAAAATAATGGATTCATAAAAGAATAAACTTTGTCTTTAACCTTTACAATAACACGGTCAATCATCTAACTCACCTCTAAGAATATCGTTTTGCTCCTTAAGAAATAGAGATTCGCCTAGCTTACCTTCTTCTGCAATAGCCGCATTTAACTCACGATTCATACGAGTATGTCTACGATTAAGGAATATATACGCAATAGCGGTTAAGATACCTGTGCCCGCCATCATAAGCGCATTTGTAATTTCTTGTCCGGCTTCTCCGTCTCGTAGACCACGGTAATATGCTTCTTGCATATCCTTATCATCAAACTCAACTTTCTCAATCTCAAATAAATTCTTAAACATCGCTTAGCTCCTTCTTAAATTCTACTTCTTGTAATGTCTTGTCTAGGATTTTTAATATCAAAACCAGATAGGAAATATCTCGATAACGAATCCATCCGTCTTCTATACCCATGATAGTATCTAACGTATGATCCATTCCATATTTCAATTCGGCGATAGATAGTTCTAGAGATAACATCTTTGCTTCGTGAACTTTGTTCTCCACAGTGTTTAATCTTGAAATATCTTCTTTTAAAATAGGAATACTTTCTTTAATATCTTTTTGTAAACGTCTATTAAAGAATAACCATGTAATCCACGCAGGTCTATTCTTCAGTTTGTTGCTGTTCAGAATGTACATCGTTTACATCCTCCAATCTAAACATCTCTTGAAGTTGTTCATCTTGCTGTTGAATAATATCCAATTCCATACGTCCACGTACTCGAGTTTCTCTAACGATGCGAGAAAGACCCCAGATACTCACTGCTGCTGTTCCGCACATAATAGCGGCCTTAACCAAATTAGTTTCAATCTTCTTGAATACTTCAATTCCGTTAAGTTCTTTTCCGTATTTGCTGTTAATATACGCTTCAGTTTCTTTGCTGATTTCTTTTACATTATAACGCCACATAGTCATTTTATTACTTACCTTTCTTAAATCCTTTGCACAAATATAGTGCTGCCATGCCAACAACGATAGTGTTTATAATGGACGTGTACGGTCCAAGGCCACTTTTTAGCGGTTGACGTTCAACGAACATACGATATTCTTCATCGTTCATTTTCTTACCTCACAAAAAAGAAAGGAGAATAACATTCTCCTTAAAGTCCTAACATTTTGAAAAACAGTTCAATCAATCGTACACCTACGACCAATTTAACAAGTCTAAATAGTTGACCTATAAGATTCATTTTATTCTCCTTTCTAAAATCCCTCATTACGAAGTTTTTTCAATACTTTCTGAACAGTATCCAATCGTCTTCGATGATATGCTCCGTCTCCAGTTATATATCCTTGCTTTTCGAGCTTATCTACATAAGCTTCTTCGAGCACGGCATATAAAGCCAAAGTACGAAATCCAACTTCTCTAACAATTTTTCTGAACATAATATTGTTCCTCCTATAATTTTATTTCATTATAGGGTGTGTAATTCCTGCGTCTTTTCCAATTCCATTTTAAGAATGTCTTCCTGGATTTTGACAATATCAAATTTTGTCAAATCATTCCAGGAGTTAAAAAAATTCACTAGATCTTTTCTGGTATGAATTTCTGTCTCAGAATTTGAAAGAGTGTTGAATTCATCATTCTCATCAAAACCAGCTAATGATGCTGTAGAAACACTATTTGCAACCTTAAATAGTACATAGTATCCATTCTTTGGTAAGTAATATAACCAACAAATAACACCACCCACCTCTAGAACTTTAATTGGATTTTGTCTATCAATTTGTGTTGGTTTGGTGTGAAATTTAACTTCTGACATAATATTTCCTTTCTAATATCCTTTGCTCAACTTACCAAATGATTTCACAATTTGGTCTAATCGTTCTTGTAAAATCTCAGTATTATATGCACCATTCATCATGTCTTGCATAGTAGCCGCACCGTTAGCGTTGAAAAAATCTTGAGTCGCATTGTTAGCATCTAATGCCGCTTCCTGGGTCTCGAATTTGTGAACCCTTGGTAACGAAGAAAGAATTGTAACAATTAACGCTCTATCCATAGGGTCCGAGATACGGTGATAGTCGTACATAATCGATTTAACAAATGATAATAATACCATATCTGCGCTGCTGTAATTCGTCATTTCGGGACGCGTTACAAAATTAATAGGATTCATTTTCTGGTCCTCCAATCATTTTGATCCTTGTATTCTTTATACACTCGGTATAAAGTAAATGAACTAATGCAAATTGACATTAGTGATAAAAATAAAGCCATAGTTTATACCTCCTTCTAATGACTTACCAAAGCATATCATTGTTGAAACTGACAATAAATGAGGCTTCCTCCTTAAATAATTATTTATGATATGCTTGGGAAAATCATCTTGATGAAAGAAAAAAGAATAGGATTGAATTCAATCCTATTACTTCATTAAATAACCTGCACCAATAGTCAACGCGACCGCTCCCACAGTTACAGCAGCATTCACAACAGTTTGTCCGGCTCCTTTAGCGACTTGCATTGTAAAATCGTCGTCCTCGGTTACCTCAAATACTGTTCCTTCGAAACTGTAAAATGGGAATAATCCTTTGTTCAACATATTGTTGTCCTCCTTTATTTATTTCATTATAGGGTATGTAAATCTCGCGGAAATCAAAAAAGAAGAACCACATTAGTGATTCATCTGGTTATTCCATCTCCGTAAATGCTTGTTTACAATGTGCGTACACACTGATAACACCAAATACAGTCAAGAATACTTTACCAATAGTCATAATGATTTCCATAAGTAGTTCTCCTATTTCTTAATTAATCTTGCAAAACCGCTAGCAACAGCAATTGATCCAATCATTAGTGTTCCGTCGATAACTCCTTGAGCCAAAGATTTCACGACAATACCTAAAGTACCATCATTATACTTCACCTCAAATGGTGTATCCTCATAGTTTACTAATCCAAAGATTCCTTTGTTGTTCATGTTAGTGTCCTCCAATATTTTATTTCATTATAGGACTTGTAATTCCTGCGTCTCTTTTAGTGTACGATAAGTTGGAATATCTTTATCTTTGAAATATCCACCATCGTTACTAACATCTAACGTCGGAATATTGTTATCGCCACTATCCAATAAATCACCTACAGTATGTACGTAAGCTTTGATAGTACTGAAGAAATGAGGAGCATCGTTCTTGGTAACATAAATGGTCTGTGCAGTATGCCCTTTAATCGGTTTCGGATTATGTACCCGAATACCTTTGAAATAGGATTGGTCTGGGTCAATATACCCTGAACAAATAATGGGAGCGCCATTACAAACCATATTAACATAGAGTCGAAACTCATCTGTCTTTGGTTCATAATGACCGTGAATATACTTGTATTCCAATGAGACCACATTTGGAATATGTTTAGTTGTTCCGTAGCGACGAGGATTTTTCTTCGCTGTCTTACGTTTCTTACTTACTGGCATAAAAGCCTCCTTTCTCAAAAAAAGAAGAGGTGGCATGGATTCGAACCCGCGACCCTCCGTACGCATCTCGCAGTACGGTTGCTCTCCCAACTGAGCTACGCCCTCTTCATTATAGGATGTGTAAATCCTGCGAAATTAAAAAAAAGGGTGCCGGATTCGAACCGACGACAGCCATCCGTATTCACGTTATCCAATTTGGGGAATACGAGCGCTCTAATATGGATAATATCCACACACCACTGAGCTAAGCCCTTTTCATTATAGGGTGTGTAATTTCTGCGAAAAAGAAGAGGAAATGATTTTCCTCCGTTAGTTTATAATTTCTAATTGTTTAACGCCCAATTCCATGATTGCGACTTTATCCTCATAGTTTGTTATAAACTCAACAGTTTTTAATCGAATTTCCTCTCCAGTTAATCCTAATATTTGGTTCATTTTCTTGAACTTGTCCATCATAGTATTCCAGATATCAACATTGAATTCTTTATCAGCATTCTCTTCTAAATCGTCTACAATTCGATTATATAAATATTCAAACTCATCTCTTGTATCATGACGTTCGATAGTTTCGTCCGCAATATACATCAATGCTTTTTTCATAATTACATTTCTCATTGATAAATCCATTAGTTGATAAGCTTTATAAGCTAATTCTTTTGTGATTTCTTCTCCACTATAAGCGTAATATTGTTCAGTCATTTTATGACCCTCCTATAATTTTTATTTCATTATAGGATGTGTAAATTATGCGAAATTGAGATTAAAGATCACTCCCGGGGAATTTTTAGAAATTGAAAATTAACGTTTAGTCATATAGCGGTCAATCAAATATGGAGATGCGACAAGTCCACCCATAACCGCTGTAGCGGCGGCAGCATCAGCTGCATTTCTAAGTTTACCGCTTCGATTTAATGATTTATTAATTTCTTTTTCTTTACCGGATAAATTACTTTTATCAACATGTTTATAGTTATGTCCATTATGACTTTTACTATTATGAATATGTTCTTGGTATTTTTTAAACACTTTTTCATACTCAGATGCTTGTTTAGTGTGTTCTTTAATCTTATCTTTTAAATGTTTTGCGCCAGGCCTTTCTTTTAGCAATGCAGCAGCTCTGGCTGCTTTATATTTGTGTTTAGCCATTTGTTTTCGAGATAAAGATCTAGCCGCTTTATCAAATGCATAATCTCTATCACCAAATCTATCACCAGAACGGTCTCTTCGATTCTTCTTTCGAGCCAATTTATATTGAGAATAAGCATCTGCTACACCAGCATGTCGACTTCTGACGCCCCATCTCATTCCACGAATTCCATAGTGTTCAATAATATCAGCCGAAGAATCCATTGCAATATAATTCATTTTATCCTCTTTCTATTTATTAACATAATCGTTATACGCTTTTTTCGCTTTATTGTATTTATGATTCATACCAATTTTTGTTAGCTCGACTTGTCGGTTATACGCGTTATCCCATTTCTCCAATTTAGGACCATCATGATAAGGTCTATTGTAAGATTTTAGGATCTTATCCATCTTATCATATTCGGCAAGATGTTCTTTCTTAACATGATTACGATCTCTAGGTTCAAAACGTGCTATACGTTCGATATTAAGATCATTAATTTCCTTTTTATAAGCCCTAAGTTTTTCGTATTCTCCCATTTGGCGTTGAAGAGTTTTCTTGGTCAGAGGCGAGAACCTACTTTTACGAGTATGCTTTTGGACCGCTTTCCATTCTTTATTGTTATATCTTTTCTGATAAACATAGTCATTGATCATATATTGATGATTATTATGGCGATATCTATCATTGCTCTTATCAATATATGAGCGGACTCTATTTGAAAGCCTCTGACCCCACTTCATTCCTTTGACTCCAAAGTGTTGGATGACATCTGTTGATGAATCTATTGAAATATAATCCATACTATTTCTCCTCTTAAGATAAAAAAGAGGAATCCTTGCGAATTCCAACGTTCTATTTTGGGCTACCTAAAGCCTTTCTTAGAATCGTTAGTTTTGGCGCGTATTCCTCTGGTTTCATTCCTAGAATATCTTCTAGAGTATGATCGTTCTTTTCGATTATTTGCAACATTAATTTAACAGCGTTAAATGAATTTAGATTGTCTTTCGCTCCATTAATAACCCCACGAATTTCTCTAAACAAGACTTTTAGATCATCCATTCTATCTCCTCGACCTTCGAGTAATAACAATGTTTCTATAGCCTGAAAGTGAAACTCTGATATTTCAATAAAGCTTTCGATAGCTTCTCTCATTTGCTCTAATTTAATTGTTGTAATCATAACGACTACCTCCTATAATATTTTATTCATTATAGGATATGTAAATATTGCGTCAAATTAGAATTTACCGCCAGAGTTAATATATGCTTTGGAACGTTTAGCTTTTGCATTGTTAATGTCGTTCTTATATCGAGTATTAAGATCAGCATATGCGCTAGCCATTTTCTTAGCGGTTTCACCTTTACGAACATGGAAATCTCGTCTAGATTCGCCACCTTTTCTATCACGTTTAGCGAATAAAACATCTTGACCATATTTCTTAAAGATTTTCTCATCGCCGGCACTATGTCTACCAACAGCATCTTTTCTATCTTGCTTATATTGTTTGTTCGCTTTTACCATGTCATCGACAATACGGTTACGATATTCCATATGACGGCTAGTCGCGCTCAAGCTGCTACCAGTCATATGTCTAGATTTATGGTATGCAGCACTATAAAAATTAGGGTGTCGCAATTTACGTTTTACCATTCCACCATAAGCAGAACCCCAACGTTTCATACGTTGCCCCCACTTCATTCCCTTGACGCCATGATGTTCTAGGACATCTGAATAATCATCTGTTTGATAGAGTTCGCCGTTTTCAATAATAATCATATATTTACCCTCCAGGATAATGTACTTGTGTGTTTAGTTGACTAATGATTTCTAACAATTCATAGTAGTGGTGTTGATAAGACAATACCATGTTTGCTAGAGTCAATACAAAATATAAAAGGGTAAGCATCCCCGCAAAGGAGAGGATGCTAATAACCCATAAGAACTTCTCGGATTTCTTCATTACAAATCCTTGTGTTCGGTAAGAACCTTGTCTTCAATCCATTGATAAGACTGAGGAGAACCAACACGAGAATATCCATTGACTTTCTCGTATACACGAACACGTGTACCTTTCTTGAATAGTTCTTTTTCTTCGGCGCCAGAGAATGGGTGAGCTTCTACCCAATAGTCGCCTGAAACTGTCGCTTCGAAATATGGTTGTGGTGAGTTCTGTAGAGATACACCATTTGCAATTTCTTGTTCAAATTGTGTTGCAGCATGCTCAATTTGAGCTGGATTTGGAGTAGTTGCTGGAGCTCCTTTATAACGGTAGCAATAATAATATGGTCGACCTACGCGCATCCAAAGGTCATCGTGTTCGGCAATCCCAATGCCATCGTCCGGATAGTTACAGTGGATAATAGTTCCTTCAGTATCCAAGAAAATACCGGTATGTCCAAAGGCACCTGCAGAATATCCTTTTTGTCCCCATATGAAAATATCACCGTATTGGCAATCGAACTCTTCGTTCTCAGCAATACATTCCCATCCATTAGCTTCAAGCCAAGCATGTTCAGTTTCCGTCGAACAAGCCCAATCTAGCTCGCTCATACCTGCGGAAATACCAGCGTAATAAATAGATGATGAACAGTCATAACTATCCGGACCATCACGGTGGTCCATACTATAGGATACGTTACCTTTACGGGCTTGCATCCATGCAATCATTGCGGCTGTACTTACTGTCATATTTTATTCCTCCTATTGTTGTGGGTGTTCTTCTGCTGAGTGAGCGTCATGGTCTTCAGCAGTCAACTCTTCTTTGAGTTTCTTGATAAGGTTATCAACTTCTTCTTTAGAATAATAAGATTTATCTAAAGTAGGTTTGATAGTTTCAGTAACCACATTTTCTGTCAAGGCAGCAGTGATTACTTCTTGGCTTACTGTGATAGCTTGTTTAGGAATCTTCACAAGAACTTTATTCACATCGCCTGTATAGCTCAACTCATAACCATCAGTCTTCTCAACTACATTCAATGTCTCAGCGTCAAGAAGTTTCTGGAAGAGTTTACCAGCTTTCTCACGGTCTGCGGCAGCTTCAGTAGCTTGGTCGAGAATTTTTTCTGCAGTTAGAGGTGTAGACGCTAATTTAGATTTAATCTGAGAAATAACTTCAGATTTAGATTCGTCAGAAACCAACTCAAGAATTTTCTCAATGGTTATAGACTCACCAGCAGTCGCTGTTGGCAATTCGCGAAGAGATGAGAATGGAATGGTTAGAAGTGTGTGAGGAGACATATTTTCTTCCTCAAATACAATCTCATAATGATCGTCTTTCTTAACGAATTTAATGTGTTTTTGCCAAATTTGATAATTATTAAGAATGGTTTTTGTAACACCATCAGCTTCAGTTGGACCATCTAAAAGTAAGTTATTGATATCATTCGCAGTGAAAACACCATTACTCATCCATTTATAGATAAATCTTTCTCTTGCAACTTGGTCCAGGATATCTTGCTTAATAGCCTCAACATTCACGGGTTGGCCTGTGACTTCGTCGTGATACTTAGCTAGGTCAATAACTCTACGGAATGATCTATCATTTTCTTTTGTTAGAACAAGGAGATCACCTTCTAATTCAATAGTATAAACATCTGAATTAGTACCAGTAGTGTTATTTGATGAAGAGGCAAGTGTTGAAATCATTTCTTTAACATCGCCATAAGTTGCAAATTCATCTGTAATATCTCGCTGAATTACTTCAAAAGTATATACTACTTTATCGTCACCAGTAGGTACCATAGTAGTTCCATTAAGAAGCGTAAGTTTTTTAACATCTTCAAGCATAAATTTATCTTGATTTTGAACCAGTTTAGTAGCTGAACGAATAGGAATAACTAGTTGAAATGACTGCTCATTATTTCTAATATTATCGGATTCGTTATATAGTGATTTTTTACCATTATATATCTTGAAACCGAGATTAATTACTAATTCGCCATCATTATTAAATTTTTCACTTGGAAGTAAATGAATATCTATAGATTGCTCTGTTTCATTATAAACGATATCAATATAATCTTCTAATTTAGAGCCTTTAGGCATTTCACCGAAGAACAAATCTATAGGAAGATCTCCGAAAGTCATAATTGTTTTTGTAATAGAATGAATCTTAACGATATCAATATCATCTGGCACACTAGTATAATCTAAATTTCCAGGTAAACTTTTGATATAGTCATGCATAAATAGTCTCAAAATTTTTTCGCGACTATCATACCATACAGTGTGAGTTAGTTTAACAGTATTTAACATATAAGTATCCTCCTAGTAAAATTACGAAATTTTAAATGGCCAAGCGATTGCTTTACCATTTTGTCCCCATTCGCCATTCTCCATAAATACAGATAGGGGTTCGCCATTGTACACCATTTGTTGGTTAAATTGGACAATAACCAATTTACCTTCTTCGGAAATCTCTGTGTGAGATTCGTCAAAGAATGTAGCGATTTCATTACGCTCATAAGTCTTCCCGACTTGAAGTTTGGGAAGAAGCGCTGCAAGTTTCTTATAAACAACCCCGTAATGAACATTTTCGGACATGATTGTATTAAGAACCATCGCCTCAATAAAGTCGTCACGACGTTTGTTTTCTTTCTCTGCTTCAGTGATATTTTCAACCAGCTTATCTACACGTTTGGTAGTTTCAGTAAATTCAACCTCGCTGAAATATTCCTTATGGAATGCAAAAAGACATTTCTTGATAAGTTCATTTTCATTACCAACATTAGCAATATCATGTTTACCTTCAAGAAAAACTGTGATTAAGTTAGTCGGTGTTTCCGTATACAATTCAAATTGGGTCTTTTCAACCACACCTTGGTCATTATAAATATGATAGCTAGATCTAATTTTCCATAGACTCATGTTCAGGTACCTCCATCATGTTTTCATTTAATTTAATAGCATCAATCCCTCGATTCATTTTGAGAGATTCTAGTTCTTCATTTTTCAAATCTAGGTTGACCTGAAGCTCAATATTCTGAGCTTTCAGGATACCTAGTTCGAACGTCATTTGTTGAATTAAACGTTCTGTTACTTGATCCATAATTATTTTACTCCATTATTCCAATCTGATTGTGTTGGGTTTCTGTATAGCGGTGCGTAATAAATACAGTTCGAATTAGATCCGTCGTTTATATACAAATATACATTACTTCCAGTAACTGGATGTGTTTGATTCGCATATGTCATTAAAAACATACCGCGTATAGCGTATACGGTAACATCACTACGAGGCGACGATAGTGGGCTATCCTGCCATCTATTTGTCATGATAGGTGTGTAATCCCAGCTTGATGTTTGTCTTCCCCAGAACCATGTCGGTCCAAAATATCGTCCATTTGTCCGAATCGTTGCGGATGTACTAGAACTATTCCAACTCCCATGGTGACCTTGAACCAATAATGTACCATTTGATGCAGTTAATCGCGTTCTATCCCCCATATCAATACCTTTTGTGAAGATTCGGTCAATTTTACCTGTCTTGGAAATAATGTTATCGAATTCGGCTTCTAAACCATGTATCTTTTTAACATCTACATATTTAATATGAGCATCGCTAATGGTTGCCTTACCAATTTGAGCTTCACCAATTTGACCGTTACCAATCATAGCAGATTTAATAATACCATTGTGAATGATGGCTTGTCCATCCAATTCGATAGATTTACCTTTAATACGAACCCCATCTGGAGTTGCATTAACTTCGGTAACTAATTTGGAGCTGGAATTCAATACTCGAATAGCATATGAATCTGCTAGTTGTTTGACAATGGTACTAGAAATACCAGTAGCAGGAATATACTCGCCGATAGTGTTTCCACGTACCAACATAATATCTGAAATAGAGAGTTTGCCCACTTTATCTACCCAGGCATAAAACGGCAACATGGTCGTATTATCAAATATCATTTTTTCTCGTACAGTAAATGTCTTCGTGTACTCAGTCCAAACGCCACGTTTGATTTCATGCCCCGTACGATTATCGTTTGCACCTAAGAAAAATAAAGCATGTCCTTTATTTCTAGTATGGTCTTTAATCTCAACTGCATATGTGCTCTCTCCTTGAACATCCCTAGTAGAATCGATATAATATTTAAATTTAATCGTGTATGTTTCACCAGGATTCATTACGGATAATGCCATTGGGAGTGTTATCCCAATCCATCTATTTGGAGATGATGTATTTCTGGTTATACTAAGATCGAATGCATTTTTACCATATTGACCTGGGATAGGTGATATATATCCCATTCCCGGACGGAAGTTAGTTTTAGCACCTTCGAAAGTCTCAGTATCTAAAATAAGATTAGTTCCGGCAGAAGCTCTGCTAGTAACTGTTGTTTGGAATCGGTCATTATTCATAACCATTTCGGCAATCTTGGTAGGGATACCATTTTCACTAGTACCAATAGTTCGACTGAACATATCGACAGTTTGAGTGACCTGTTGGAATTTAACATTTTTTGTAATATCAATGTCCAATGGGTGGTCTTTAAATCCATTTACATTTTTGCTTCTTTCCACTTGAATATTTGTCAAATAAAACTGCACATATGTATTTGGAATAAAGTTTATCCTAACCTCAATCTTATCGGCATCTGTATCTGGTATAAAGGTTGCCCCAACACGTCTAAGAATTTTTACACCGGCTTTCATATCTACAAACTCTGGGTCTGATTTATAAAAGTCTTTGTAATACTCTTTTCGTGTCCCATTATATGTTGTGAAAATAGATACTCGCATAAATGCTTTCTCCCATCCGGACATATTTTCTCGAGCAACATCTAGCGATACCGTAATGGGGTCACCTTTACGGAACTTATCCACAATCTCTTGAGTGATATAAGCCCATCCTGCAGATTGTCCATATGCATGAATAATTCCTTTTTTACCAAAATATGAGAATGTGTTTGTACCAGTAGTATCAATAGTTATTCCCGTCGGTCTAGCAATATTCCAATAATCAGTTTTTAACTTCTCAGTTTCATTAGCGTTATACTGGAAATTACCATTTCGTACTAAGTTCTGACTACTATTGTCCGTAAGATTATCTTCGGCAGCAGCCACCCAGTCCATAATCATATCTCCAGTATATAACGTACACTCAATAATTTCGAACTCGACATTTCGAGAGTCATCTACACGGAAACGGATTTGATTTCCAGATTCCCAAGTTGTCGATGACAACTGAACTTTACCGATACGGAAGTTCCAATCCGAACCTCTAATGTTTTTACCATTAATTTCCGGATAACCAGGAACATTATTAAATCCTTGTAAATACGCCGTATTACTATATATCTCCGCCATAACTCGAGCATTTGATACACTTCCTTTAAAACGTACTTTAAATTGTATAGTGACATTAGAATCTCGAGGGATTCCGAGCTCTTTAAAGGTTTTTCCGCCAAGTAAAGAATACCCCAAAATCACAGAGTAGTTATTCGAATTTAGAGTATATGCTTCAGAATATCGAGTTCTATCTGTTTGTGATAAATAGTTACGACCGCCGTATTTCTTAGGAATTTTAGTAGTTACATCAGCAAGGCGTTCTTCTACACGACCGACTTCCCTCGTCATAATATTCTGAGTCTCAGTACGAACGTTAGCACCAAGTTCTGTCATCGAACGAGTGATAGCCTGTCTGATTTTACCCGAGTCTTGTGTAATACTACTTGTAATTAGACTTTCAACTATACCTGGAGTATTCTGGGTAACCCTTTGGACGATGCGACCTTCGGAAGCTTTAATTTCAGTATTTGTATACTCTTTAGCGCCTCGAATAGCATCTTCCTTTGCCGAATTTACTTGTAGAGTAATAGATCCAGGTAACTGTTCAATTTGAGTTTTGTTCTGGGAAACTTGTTGCTTCACAGTCTTAATTTCTTGAACAGTGGTTGTAATTGATTGATTTGTTTGGTCTATAGAAGTTCTAACATTAGTTAAACCTTCATTTACATTACCAACAGTCCTCTCAAGTTGAGCTAAGTTTCGGTCGATTGTTCTCTTGTATTCGGCAAGAGTTTCCTCAATGTCATTCTCATTCGGATGCCAGTCAGATAGAATATGGGATTCTTCTATTTGCCATGCAGCCGTATAAATAGTATTAGATCCGCTATCTTTATTAATAATACCAAGAATCGCATTAGGATTAGAAAGATTACGAGGGGTTCTAAATTTAACCCAGTGACGCTCCCATTCTCTAGATACATTCCATCCATTATTATACGAAGAATCATAAGAAACCAATTGGATATCGGTAGCGGATCGGCTATGATAGATTACTTGTCCTCCTCCGGAAGATTTCACATAGAATGAGAATATGTAATCTTGTCCTGGTCTAAGTTTCACCATATTAGATTCCGGAGGATTTAAAGATAACGCGACCCTATTTGGCGAATTTATCTTCAGAACCGTTAAGTCTTTAGAATATAATCTAAAAGTTTCTCCAGTAGCAACCGTCCATCCTCTGAAGTCTGTAGGAGGCATAGTAATACTATTCCTAATTAAGTTATTGGTACCAATCCGAAGGTTATTGTATTTCTCATTAATACCATCTTCAAGATGTTTAACATCTTTCTCGATTTTAGTCAAGAGAGCACGACCATCTGCAAGTTGTTTCTGTGACAACTCGGCAACTTTGTTACTTAAATACTGTTTTGATGTATTAAAGTCATTTGCAACTTGCTCCAATTTTGATTTGGCAGTTCCTAATTCTTCTCGAATGGTTTGTTCTGCATCAGCAATAGCTGAAAGTGCATCTTGATTGACTCTGTCAAATTCTTCCTGCAGTTGCTCATTGCTCATCTCATATTGGTCAAACAAATCTGCAACTTCGGACATGATACTATCAATTTGTTCATTGATTAGTTCGTTAAAATTGGCTGGCATGACAAGAACCCATTGAGTACCGTCATATCGATACATTTCGGTCTCTCCGCCACCAATATCTTTGAACCACATATCATTTTCTTTAAGACCTTCAGAAGGTGGTGTATCTGGACCATAGAAGTTTCTATTTTTACCATTGGCGCTATCCATAATGGTATTAATAGACCCTTTAACATCCTCAACATGTGCATCTACTTCTTTTTTGGTTAAATCTTTCCACTCTGCCCGCTGAACATCAGCAATAGTAGATGAATTTTTACCATCAGTAGTAGCAATAATCTTAAGGATACGTTCATTCATTGAGTCATACTCAATTTCAGATATCTTAAGGGTAATATCAACATCCAATTTAGGGACATAAATATCAATAGTGTCGCATAATTGAGCGTCCACAAGCGCTTTGATGATAGCATGTTCCCACGTAGTTGTGTCTTGAAGAGGTACCATATCAACTTCAATTTTAATATTAGGAATATCTACATTTGGATTCTCTTCGAAATAAGTTAAGGCTTCCGCAGAGACCATTGATGGTGTAATAACGAATTTAGTATTTTCCTTAATTTCCTCTTTACGAGCTTTACGGGCAGCTCTTTCCGCTTCTTGTGCAGCCTTCTTTTCTGCTTTAGATTTCTTGGCAGCTTCTCGACGCGCATGTCTATCGACTTCTTGTTTACGCCATTTTGCTTCACGTTCTTCTTCACGTTGTTGCCATCTTGCATCTGCTTCAGCTCGTCTAGCGGCAGCATTACCCTTACCTCTACGACCAGAAGATTGTCCACGTCGACTAGCGGATTCTGCACGAGCCTGAGCTCGTTTAATGCGTTGTTCTTCGTGTTTCTGCACACGTAAGCGTTCCCGTTCTTCTTCAAGAGCCAGAGCTTTGTCCGCGTCTTTTTGACGTTTAGCAGCATCGATAGCTTTATTGCGTTCATCTTCTTCTTCTAATTGCTCTTTACGTAATTCCTGTAGTCTTTTTTTCTCATCTTCAAATTTCTTTGTGATGTCGACGGCAACAATACGTTTTTGGTCGTAATCATCGTAGTGTTCAGATTTGACAATTTCACCATATACTGTAATTTCCTTTTGGTTTTCACCTTCGGGAGTATATTTTGCATACGGTAAAATACGAGTGTACTTACCATTCATATTTGTCGTAATCTTAATATTCTTAAGATTTTTACGAGGACGAACCGTAGTTACATGTTCACGACCACGAGCACGATATAAGAAAATTTCGTCATTCGTACGTTTAATCTCTCCTCCATAAATAGAAGTTATAGAATTTTCTTCACCAGTCAAAAGTGCTAATACGTTAGAAATAACATCTGATTGGTAATCTGTACGAAGAGTTAATTCGCTATGAAAACGATAGGGAATTGGGTCAACCGCATTTTGTTGAATAGCATCCCATAGTTCTCTAGCCGTTTTAATACCCGCAATAAATGGTTTAACAACATTACCGCTAAGCTCGTCAGTCTTGCTGACGGCTTTCACGGTTAGTTTATTCTGTGCTAAATCTGACTGTACCTCATAAATACGAAAAGCATGCGGCTCATCACGGTCATTTGGTTTGGTCAAAATATAGCGGTATTTGGTAATTTCAGTAGCCCAATCACCTTGAATAGGATACTCCATTTCCAGCTCGAATTTACCATTACGAGCCTCGGTAACTTTACACTCCTCCGCGTCATGGAGGATAGCAATACCGTTACTACGAAACTGACGTTCGTCTTGTTCGTATAATATAGGTCTCATACAAGAACCCTCCAATTAGGTTTAATAGTTAAAGTTGTGTTCAAAGCAGATCCATCGGGTCTAGCTATTTTGATATTACTAGGTCCTGGGTACAACTCATAGAACTCTTTACCCATAGTCCTATCATTTAGATTACGAATATCCGATCTATTTCTTGTAAATGTAGCATAGTTTTCACAATCTACCACCACAGTTTCATTATTTAGAGAACGGAATCCCATTTTTGTGTGTCCAATAGTTATATCAATATCCCCATAGACATTAGAAAATGTCACTGTTGGTTTAGCTGTATACAAAGTTGGATTAGTCAAAGAACCCCCGTTAGTCACAGTAAGGTCTCGAATATTTATGAGATATTTATATGGTTGACACTTTAACTTTGCAGTAAATGCAATACATCCATCATAAAAATACTTGTTCTCAAATTCCAACTCTGTTAAAATAACTTGATATGAATGTCCTTCATCAAAGTAAGGGACGAATGAAACCCATTCGCCTCTCCCTTGATTGAACAATGTGTAAATAATGTTTCTAGCCGAAGATATACGTTCATGATTATCCCCATGAACTCTTCCATCGTAGAAACCTTTTAGTTCCATTTCTGTTGTTTCGTATCCATCATCGTCATAGACGAGTTCGCCTTCAAATGACTGAGGGGATACAAATGAAATTCTCCGCTTAGGGGCAGAGATATTTGGACGTTCTTGAATAAAAACATTCATAGTTTCTGAGTTAATATTATTAACTAGAAAATAACCTGGCTTAAGGACCATTACCAGAATACCTCCTCTCCTCTAGCTCGACGGTTTTGGTCGTCAAAATCTTTAATATGCTCTTGAACTTGTTTTGCAAGCTCTTTAGGGTTAACAGGATGTCCGCCATTGTCAACGGTAACCTCAATACGGTATTCTTTTGTAGAATTATCCGTATTGATCGTTGTAGTTTGCGGTGATTTTGATTGTGGGATGTATGCTGGAGTTGGAACATTTGTCATACCACTAAGATTCAATCCATAATCTTTAGGAGAGAACTTGTTAAGATTCTTCATATCAATTACAGGAGTAATCGTTGGAGTATAGTTCATATCATCCACAGCTACATCCATTAAATCACCAACTTGATTAACCGCGCTAGCAACTGCTTCAGCAAGTGCTGTACCATGATTGACAGCACTAGAAGTTGCATCTGAGAATCCATTCTTAAATGTATCACTCATTTGTTGAATTGACTTAGGCATCTCTTTATCGATACCCATAGCAATACCTTGAGGAATAAACTTACCAACTGAGCTTGCAAACAGACGTGATGGCGAATGAATTTTCGCAGCGGCTCTAGCGGCTTCATTAGCTTTATTAATAATACGTTGAGCTGCAGATTCGATAGAACCTACATTTGCCCAAATACCATTAGCAATACCGGCCGAGATATAGTAACCAATATTATAACCACTTGAGCTAGCACTTCCACTATAACTTGAAATCGTAGATATGATACTACTCATATTATTATTCACAGTAGAATTTGCAGAAGACATGCCGCTTTGAATACGACTGACAATATTCGACATCATATTAGAAATCGTAGATTGAGCCGTTGATGACAAGTTATTAAATGTGCCAGACATTTGACTACTTGCATTCTGAATCGTTCCGGTTACTTGAGACATTGAGCTTTGGATTGCTCCAGATACTCGTGACATACTAGAAGTGACAACGTTTACAACCCCTCCAAGAGATGTTGACATCTGAGCGGCAACAATTCCCATGTTAGCAGAAATAGTAGTTACTACACCAAGCATACCCACTTGTACAGCGGTTGTAACCATACCCATAGAAGTCTGAACTGCGCTAGATACTAGGACAAATCCTTCAGTAACTGAACCAGCCAATAAACCAATAGAGGTCAACATAGTTGATTGTACAATTCCCATACCTACCATAACAGCAGTATTCATAGAATCCATACCAATAGTAGCTCCAGTACCTAATTGCATAAATCCATTAGATGAATTTGTCAATTCAGCACCGAAATTCACGAGGGAATCTTTGGCTACTGTTAGGGATGTACCCAATGAGTCGATGGTTGGTCCAACTAAACCAATGTTGTTTGACAGAATTGTGACACCATTTTGAATTGATGTGAATGAATCCACGATACCATCAAGTGAGGCTTTGGTTAGTGTCAATTGACCTGAGAGAATGATGAATCCTCCAGCAACTCCGCCTAAAGTAGACGCTAAAATACTGATTGGCGTAGACAACAATTGGAATGCTGTGGAAACTGGTTGAATATTTGGAGAGATATTACCAATACTTGTACTCATTGACTCTAACGCAGCATTAACTGTAGGAATAACGCCAGAAATAATTGTTAGAGATGTTGACAATATGGTCATACCAGTAGCTACTGATGTTAGTGTGCCTGCACTAGAGGACAGACCAGAAATAACTGTAGAAAGTTTTTCCAAGTCATTAATTGTACCACCTAGGCCAAGTTTACCAACACCTGCTAATTTAAGAGCTTCAACAACGAATGCACCCAAACCAGAGGCAGCAGCGGCACCGTGTTCGCCAATAAGCTTAATACCTTCGCCGAGGAGTTTAAATCCTTCACCGAAGTTCTTAGCAGCTTCACCGACCGAACGAATAACGTCTGCAACTCCATCGAGAGCAGTCTTAATAGCAGTACCAATAGATTCAAATATCTTACCAACACCTTCTAGTGCGGTCTTAATAGCTGTACCTACAGATTCTACTACAGAACCTACACCTTCAAGAGCTGTCTTAATAGCAGAACCAACAGATTCAAATGCTTGACCCAATGCTTGTAGGATTGGAGGAATTCCACCAATAACTGTTGAAATAATATCCGCCAATGTTTGAACGACATTTTCGATACCTGTAACTACTCGATCAACAACATCACCAATAACAACGATAGCTGTAGAGACAATATTTAAAGCCACAATAATAGCATCGACTACTGATTGTACAATAGGAGCTAGTGTCTGAACAATTGTAATAATCCCCTCAATAACAAGAGTCACAATAGGCGATAATATCTCAAGAGCAGCTACAATACCAGCAACTAATACTTGAATAGTATCTGCAATTGGTTGTAAAATGGCAGGAAGATTCTCAATAAGAACCTGTAATACATCCCCAATGATTTGAATGATTGGTGTCAACGCCGGAGCTAGCTGAGTGATAAAATCAACAATTAACTGAATGATTGGACCGAATACAGTCGCAATTGCAGATAATATAGGACCAGCTAAATTCTGAATTAACGCCACAACAATTTCAGTGATAACTATAAATAATGAAGTTAATGCAGGAATGAGTTTGTCTTTAACATTCATCAAAGCATTTGCTAAACTTTGAATAAATTGTACCGCAATCTCTATTGCAACTGTTAATAAAGTATCCAAATTATCCGTGAGAGCTTTTGCTAATGTTGTAAGCATTTCAACAGCAGTTGTAATAAGCTCTGGTGCGCTATCTCGTATTCCTTTTAAGAAGTTGATAAGTATTAAAACACCTACTTGAGTAATATATGGAACAAGTTCCACTAAACCTTCAAAACCAGCTTTTATGATTTTGACAATAGATGTTACTAAACTTGGAGCATTGGAAGCTAATCCACTAAGCAAATTATTAATACCATCAACAATTGCTTTAAATGCAGCGGGCGCAATAGAAACTAATTCTTTAATTGCTAATACAAATGCTAGGAAACCAGCACCTGCAATTAACAATGAAGTAGCCGCTAATATAGAGGAAACACCAAATGTCATCAACGCTCCGGATAGAGCAGCCAGACCAGGAGCAACCAATTGAGCTAGAGCAGCAGCGGCAAGCAATATAGCTAAGTTACCCGCAAGTGCTAGTAGAGATACTCCGACAGCAACTAAGTTAAGTGACGATAATAACATAATTGGTATGGCTAGAGCCATTAAACCGGCGGCTAATACCACCAATTGTCCAACCCCGCTAAAGGAGCCGAACTTATCTAGCAATATAGACATACCAACGAGTGTTCCAAGGACAACGGCAATAGCTAAAGTAGCAGCAAGAATACCAGTCCAAGGTTGCGCAGCAACTTTACTTAATGCATCACCTACGGCATACAAAATAGCAGCAAATACGGCAAGACCACTTACAGTTTCCATATTTGGTTTAATCTTATCCATTACCCAAGTAACGGCAACTAATGCACCAAGTACCCCAATAATACCACCAAGAGCCACAAGCATTTGTTGCCATTGGAGTTTACCCGCTTGTTCTAAGGCAGTACCTATACCATATAGAAGCGAGCCAAAGGAATCGAATACCAATCGCAATTCTCCAACTGCAACTAAGTCTTCTACTGATGAGTTGATGATTTTAACGGTGAATGCTAACGCTAACATCACGCCAGATATAGCAGCAGCGGATGCTAACAAACTCTTCCAGTCCATCGATGATAGTGTTTTTAGACTACTAGTAACCTGTACTAGCATTAATGATAACGCAATCATAGATAAAGCGGCTGAGGGATTGAATTTAACTTTATTCATCGCATAACCAAGGGCTACCATTGATGCTAATAAAATTTCAATAGTTACTAATCCTTTAATAATGCTCGTTACGGGCATTGCTACAAGGGGTTCGATAGATTTAACAATGAATAATATAGCCAAACCGAATCCTGCAAGAAGAGCTGCGCTACCTAATTTTGGTTTTGCTTTCTGCATTAAATATGTCATAACAACAAGCGATGCGAGTAGAATCTCCACTCCACCCAAAGCCTTAATCAATGAAGTTACTGGAATATATGCAAGGGTTTCAATAGATTTAACTAAAGCATATATAGATGCTGCAAATGTAATCATTAGAGCCATTGTGGATAAATTAATTTTTACTTTATTTAGTACAACAGCTGCGGCAGCTAAGGTTACTAATAGAGCTTCAACGGAAGCGGTTGATGCAACAATATTAATAATATCTAAACCAGCTAGGACTTCAATCGATTTAACTAATAATCTGATTGTGCCAGCGAATACAATTAGAGACATCAAAGCTGACATTTTAACTTTAACTCCGCTAATTGCATTAGCAGCAACTGCTAAAGTTAATAATAATATCTCAACAGACGCCACGGCAGGAATTAGTCGTAAGAATGGAATATCCGCCAACTTTGCGACAGACATAACCAAGACTCGGACAGCGAATGCAAATACAGATAAGGATTGAATTGCTTTAACGCTAGGTTTTACACCATCAATTATCTTAGCAGCAACAGCTAAACCGAGCATTAATGCTTGTACACCGATTATACCTTGGGCTAGTCCAAAAGGATCCATATCAGCTATGGCTTTTACAGACATAACAAGAATACGAACGGCAATAGCTAAACCAATCATCTTAAGAACACTTGCTTGAGATCCTCCGATTTTTTCCATGATTTTGATTGAAGCTAACAAACCTATCATTGTAGCATAAAGACCAAGAATAGCTTTGCCCATATCATCTTGAGGAATCTGAGCTAGTTTCATCATAGCCCCCGCTAAGATACGAATCGCAATAGCATAACCTATCATAGTGGCGATAGCACCTTTTGGTAGTTTCGATATGGAACCAAGGACTTTCATGGACTTCATTAGTCCAAACATAGCCGCTCCCATACCAATTAAACCTTTAGAAAGGTCCCGCATATCAAGTTTTGATAGTTTTTCAATAGAGATAGCTAGCATGAACACCGCCGCAGCGATACCAACAAGAAGCCATACTTTAACTCCTTGTGAGAACATGTTTAAGTTGTTCTTAAATGTATCAAGAACACCGCCCGCATTCTCAGCCATTTCTTTACCTTGATCTGTAAATTTCGTGAATGTATCCTTAATTTTTCCGAATACAGTATCGAAGATAGTATTGTCGGAATTCTTAAAGGCTATCCACTTATCTAATGCAAATAAACCAATAATTGCTTTTATTATACTAGAAATATCAAACGATACAAATGCGTCTTTAAGTCCGGCATATCCATTTTTAAATCCATTAACGAGACCATCCCACGCAGAGGACATTTTGTTAGAGAATCCGGTTAAGGCTCTGTTTATTGCAGCTCCGGCTTTATTCAATAGACCTGCAGCACCAGACATAATGTTTGATAGATTTGTAAATGGATTTGCTAATCCTAAAATCTTACCAAATATTGTAGAAATAACTGCAAATACACCTTTGAAAATATTTGCAATAAGATTACCTAACGCTTGGAATAAACCTACATTTTTTATTGAATTCTCCATAGAAACTAAGAATTCGCGGATAGCTTGTGTAATCTTAAATAATGTAAATGCGAATGTTAAAAATCCAGAACCGTCACTTCCGGAGAATGCGCTAAAGAATTGACCGATAATAATAACAGCTATTCTAAAAACACTTATTAATATTGCAAATATATTGGCAATAGCTTTACCCATATAAATAAGACCAACATACACGTTCGTATTAGATCTTATAGACTCGAAAAATTTAGATATGAGAAACATAACTCTAGATATAGGAGCTATTATACTATTAACGGATGGAGCGGCTCTTCCAAAACCTGTAGCTAATGCTTTTATAGCCCAACCAATGGTTACTAAGACATTACCGAACGCTTTACCGGCATTGGTAAATAACCCCATTAGATTTTGATTGTTCTTGAGTTTAATGGTTAGATTTTCAAGACCCTTTGTAAACTCGAAAAATACACGAGCATTTGTCTTATAATCGCCAATTACAGAACGAAAGCCTTCACGATATTTCGTCATAGCCCCAAATACAATTTCAAAGCTATTGGATATGGCATTAAACAAACTTTGTTGTCCGCCCATATCTTTCCAAGTTTTTAAAAGCGCATTTCGATAGTTACCAAGACTTAGAGTCATTCCTGTAACCGCATCTTTATAAGTACCTTGATCATCATTAAAGAATGGGTTCACCACTTCGCCAATCTTGGTCCACATATCACGGGCTTCTTCGAAACCACCCAATAAGTATTCCCAAGTAGTTGCCCATCCAGAACCAATAGATTCTTGAACAGTATCTACTAATTGTCCAAATGATTTAACTTTAGTTGCAGCATCAAGCATAGACTGGTCTTCTGAGAATTCTCTCAAAGTTTCCAACAATACATCCGCGGTTAGCCAACCGTCTTGGAGGGACTCACGAAATGATTTGGTCATGTTTCGAGCATGACCTAATTTTTCAGCAGTTTGAGTCAATCTATCCTGGAATAACTTACCACCCATACCAGCATTTACAACAGAGTTCCAGTCTTGAAGACCAACTCTACCAGCAGCAAGGGCTTGTGATAATTGATACATAGCGGTAGAAGCTTGTTGTGTATTTGAACCGGATGCAGCGGCTAAGTTGGAAATACCTTTAATAGCCGTGCCAGCTTTGTCCAAACTAACACCTGCAGCAGTAAACGTACCAATATTACGAGTCATATCCGCAAATGAATAAATAGTTTTATCTGCATAATCATTTAGTTCTTGCAAGGATCCCGATACCTTACGCATACGAACACTTGAATCTGGAATTTCCCATTCAGTATTCGTCATAATTGTTTGGATAGACCCAAGTTTATCTTTATACTCGCCAAGACCATCCATAGGACCTCTGAAGAATTTTCCTGTAAAACTCATAGCTTTTTGGACCATTCCGCTAAGAGCATTACCAACGGCAATATTCATAATACTCATAGAGTTGCTTACAGAAGATGCAGCTTTCTCAAATGCTGCTGCCAAAGGGGAAGCATCAAATACTGCAATTTTATTATTTAATCCATCGATGGATTTTAGGGTATTCGGAAACCCTTCGTGATTATCCGCCTTCTGAAAAATACCTTTCAGTCGCGATAAGATGTCAGACGTACGAGCAGTACGATTCTCGACATCCGCATTCATCTTATCAATAGACCTAGAAGCACCAGACATGTCAATGCCTTCCGTACTTTTACCAAATATTCCTTTTAGGCGAGATAGTAGTCCTTCGGATTTTGTCGTTGATTTTGAAATTGTGTTCATCATCTCAGTCATGTCCGAATCAATGTTGTTTTTAGCAGCCTTACCATTAACGTTTTCGAAAGCTTTCTTTAAACGATTAAGAGCAGCAATAGTGTCTTCTACATTCTTTGTAAAACCTCGATTATCTAGGGAGACTTTGGCAACTTTTTCATCTACATATCCGCTCATAGTTCACCTCGTATTAATTTCTAGTTTAATAATTTTCTAGGTCTAGTTCCGATTGCACTTTTAGAAATAGAATTCGTTACATCCTTAATCTTTCGTCCTGTATTACTTTGACTTTGGGCAGCATTGGCGGCATTAAATGCATTTACAAACTGCGCTTTTTGTCTAAACCGTTCTTGTATTCTAACACCGTCATCATGCGATTTACCCCACATATTACGTAACGCCTGTTCTTGTTCTCTTAATCGTTTATTACCTTCTTTAATTCGAGCTATAACAGCTTCGCCTTCAGCTCTTCTAAGTGCTTGTTTAGCTCTAATATCTTTTATACCTCTATAACCACCGTATGCGGCTAATCCAGCTAAAGCTACTCCTCCACCAATAAGAGCTGCTTTCTTAATCTTACCTTCGGTACTAATGCGTTTTTTAGCTTTTTCACGAGCTGCTCTGGGGTTATATCCTTTTGAGATATACTTTTTAGTTAAATATTCTTTACGGTTGCGATGACCCCATCGCATACCTTTGATCCCAAAGTGTTCGATAGTGTCATTCATTCGACATACTCCTTCAAAATTTTATCAATAGTGCTTTTATAAACATCATCAATTGTTTTATCGATATATGGTTGTGGAGGAACATATCCTCCTGTACCAGTGCCATGACCATAATGAATTAAAACGGCAATATTCACATGATCATTGACATTTGTATTTATAATCTCTAAGTCTTCTCCTCGAGATGTTTTGGTTATTTTGTAGTCCCAACTATCCGCCGTTTTACCACTCTTTTTAGGAGTGGCTCCTCTTAGAGCAGAAACTAATCGTTGTCCCAAAATATCTAGACGACTTTGTCGCTTCTTCTTTAGGAATTTCTCTAAATCATCGAAATCGCCAGTACTATTTAGATTAAACATCATCCCTCCAATTCTTTTCTATACTCATTTTTTAAAAGTTCTTTATAATCTCTATAAGATTTTTTCAGATACCGTTTATCTTCACGATAGTTCCTTCGAGCATTTGCAGCCCCAGTTACTTTGTTTATAGCCAAAGCACCCAAACTTCCAGAAATGCCATATTTCAAAAGGTCAGGGTTTTTGCTAACAATTCCTAACGCTAAAGATGCGGCAGAAGATTTTCCTAAAGCACGCATAGCAAGATTTGGACGAGTTTGTTTATATCGTATTTTTGCATCGCGAAGTTCTTTTTTATAAGTTCTTCGCCCTTTAAATCGGTCGATTGCGTATCGTGAACGTACGCCCCACTTCATTCCTTTGACTCCGAAGTGTTCAATAATATCAACAGATGATACGGCAATATAGTTATCACTCAATTGAACCACCTCCTATTTGTTCATTTGTTTTCGTCGTTCCATAATAACACGACGGTGTTCTTCCATGGCTTCCGCTTTTGTCATTTTCTTAGGAGGTTCTTGTAAAGAACCAATACAATTTAGCAACATGATGAGTTTATTTAAGTTTCTATCTTCCCATGAAAAAGGTATATGGTTTAAAGCCATGTGTGCATAAATTATCTCAGATGTAAATATTTTCTTTCTAGAGAACCCTGAAGCTGCCGAACCAGTCGGTTTGGGCATAGTGGTAGCCGATGGAGTCTTTTGTAAATATGCGACGATATCGTCATAGTTCTCCTGAGATAACGAATTCAAATCAATATCTTCATCACACATCATCTTAATAAAGTCTAACATTTCTTCCGAAGATATATCATTGGTATTATCAATAAATCGTTTTTCATACTTTGTTTCCCATTTGTCGAGGACTTTTAGAGTATATCTAAACGTTAAAACCCTTCCGGGGGTGGTAATAAACTCTTGATTCTCATCATCCCATAACTCAACATCATCAGTTCGTAATTCCAAAAATTCCGACGCCATAATATTCACACCTCAAAAAATTTAAAAACAAAGGAGGCGTGCAGTATATACACGCCATCACAATGTTAGGATTAAGCTGGAGCAGAGACAGCATTCTCTGCTTTGTTCAAACCACGAATATGTGAAGTAATTCCTGTAACGAAATTCTCCAACACTTTACGTGTTTCATCATGGAAATCTTCAATCAACGCTTCATAAGCAAGTGATTGTTCGAAGTCCGCACGGATTTCATCGTTCTTGATGAAACGTTTACCATCTTCGGAACGAACCCCGTAAGCAGTTAGAACAATATCATTAAGCAGCTTATACATCTTTTCGAGATCCTTATCTTCGATAAGGATCTCAATGTATTTCGCCATATCTTCTTTACCATAACGACCTTGTAATGCTACAAGTTCCATACGGTTAAGATTGAAATATAGAGTTTCGTTTTGGATGTTTCCATCGAAATCTTCATACTTTACTTGTTGTTTTAACATCGTGAATACCCCTTTAAAAAATAATTATTTCAACATTTCAATGATTTGTTGTGGTGTTGGAAGATATGCATCTGCAGAATCTGTTCCGTAGATAGCTTCTTCGATTTTAGCAAGTTTTGCAGGATCTACTTCCGTAGAGATAATTGTCAATACAGATGCAGGTTTGTGTCCTGGGATTGCCACTGGAGTAGATGTAACACTCCATGATGGATTTTGTGGCTCTGGACTGTCATTGACAGTTTTGTGTGAGCGTTCTGATGGAGCAGCTTTACATCCGTACCACAAGTGTAGTTTGTAACCGTATTCATTACCTTTGGTATCGTTACCAAGGATTGATTTGAATGCAAAACCAAATGGTTTACGGTTTTGTTGATGGGCAACTACACCTTTAGCGATATCGGCCATACCATCACATGCATCGAATTCTTTAGGTGAACTAAATGCTTCAATAGTACCTTCAAATTTTTCTGCACCAGTAAGTGACAAATATTTCATGTTGTCTGCGTATTGGTCGTTTGACTCTGCTCCTGATGGTTTCTCGTCAGCCGTAGTGACACCATTCCAAGCTACGCCTTTAGGATATGTACCAGTGTCGGATTGTACAAAAAGGACCGCATTAGAGACACCAGTCTCATAAAAGCGTTTCCCAAGTTCATCAAATACAAGTTTAGCCATTTGCTAACCCTCCTGAATTAATTGTTAGTAGTGTGTGAATCATGTTACCATTAACAAATTCACTATTATAGTAGCAGTATTGCTCATCTAGCAGAGCTTCAACCACTGGCGTATCGACACGTTTATCAATAATGGTAATTTGATACTCTTCGTGAGCATGATACCGAATATTATCAGCATGTCGTTGACGAATTGCTTTTCTCCTGTAAAGAATACAAGGATATTTCAATGTCGTCTGTTCTGTGGGATTGTAGTAAAGACTATAGCTCTCGCCCGTTTTCGCTATCGCTTTCTGAATGCAATCCCGGATAAGCATCCTCTTGCTCATTATATACTCCTCCTAAATCCACAAAAATTCTAGGCGCTTTTATGTTGTATGAAACAACTTTCCATTTCACGCCCTGAAATTTAACATAAAGCAGATTCGCAATATGTTTCATAAGAAATTGATTGGCAACGATAGAAAGCTGGTTGGTAATTGTGATGTTGTCTATTGTAGATTTGTCACCATTTTGACGACCGTATCTATTCTGAACGACATCCCCTTTGATAATCCTAGATACCAATTTTGGTTCATAGACATCAGGTTCTACCTCGACATCTTTCAATCGAAAACCAGCTTCACCGCTGAACTTCATTCTTATCCTCCAGGAACTCCTGTACGAGCAGCTTCAGATCCAGCTGCAGCACCGGCTGCAGGTTTGAAGTAAACCGCCGCTTTAGCACGAGTAAGGGCACCAGACAAGCGAGTTTCGATCAAGTATTTCTGTTTGTTGTAGTCGATATCAAAGTGTTCGAATGTGTTCACTTCACCACCACGGTTAGTACCAATTTGGTAGTCGGCAAGGTTGACCATGATCAATTCTTCTGGTTTCAAGAAGTTTGTTTCAACGATTTCAGCTACACCAAACAATGAAGCAAGATATTCTTTAGTTGCAGGTTGTTGTCCACCGAATACCCATTGTTCATTCTTGTTACGCAAGAAGCGAAGTTTTGTCAAGAATAGCGGATTGATGTACAATGATGGCATACCTGAACCAAGCATCTTAGTCTTTTGTTCAGCGACTGTTTGGAAGATATCCAATAGCATATTTGGATTGTAAGTGGCTTTGATCGTATAGAAGTCGTCGTCTTTAATAATTGGACGAATACGGTCTTCTTTGATTTTGTTGGCATCGCCAGATGTACGACCATCAGATACCAAGATAGCCTGCGCAATTTCATCGTTCAGTTTGATACGCATTTCTTGGTTGAAGAATGCAGCAACGTTCAATTGTTGACCAATATCGATTGCATCGTCACGGTCAATTGATTGTTTTTTATAGATCGTTTGAGGATCTGTTTTACGAGAAAGGAATGAAAGGATTTGTTCTTTCTTCTCAGTTCCTTTGATATAACCTTTAGCACGAAGTTGTTCGTCAGTCAAGTCAGAAAGGTCTGTCATGATTGATTTAACAAATGCAGTTGGTACTTTGGTTACGCGGCTAAGAATATGTTCAGTTGCAGTGTTAGGTGAGTAGATTACTTGAACACCATTTTGTAGTTGGTGGTCAGGGAACAAAAATTCAATATTGTTCATTGAGTGTTGAAGTACATCACCATTTTCCATTTCAGCAAGTACTTGACCTACTTTACGGCCTGACTTCTGAGCGGTTTCAAGAGCAGCCGTCAATGAATGACGGATTACGTCATCTTGATTATGCGCAGATTGTTCGAACGCATTGTATTTCATAGTTTGTCCTCCTAGGGCAGATTGTTCAATTTCTTCATCTTCATCATCGAGTTGTTCAGCAAGGTTATCCAAAACTTCACCTACTTTAGCGTCAACAGCGGCGTCAAATTCTTCGCCAACGGTTTGTTCCATTCCTTCGAGAGCTTCATTTGTAGCAGCTTCTACCAAAATAGCAACAGCTTCTTGTTGATCTTCGTTAAGAGTTTCAAGAACTCCGTCCATAATATCAGCAGCGCCTTCATCGTCTGCGTGTTGGATTCGGTCAAACAAACTAATACGTTCTTGACCTAGCAAAACATCATTTGCTGAGTGAATAAGTTGATCACTTTCCATAATGATTCTTTCTCCTTCATCGGGATTATCTGAGTGAGTTAGCACTTCAGTAATAACTGCTCCCGGATTAGCTCCGGCAACAACAAGCGATACTTCATAAATGTTACCATGGATTACGTCATTATTTGGAGTACGCTTAATACGGTTTGCTCCAATAGACATAGACCAGATATCACCATGTTGTACAAGTTCTTTAGCATTTTGGGCGTTCGGAGTATTATTGAAATATCCTTGCCCATAAACACCTTCGTCCGCATGGTGTAACATTACGTGACCGATAACATTCTCAGGAGTACTTGGGTCGTGAGACCAAACAAGCGGAACCTTTTTGCCATCGTTTTCACGAAATGCTCCATGACGGATTACGACCCCATCGGTACACCGTAGGTCGTTACGGGTTACATAACCCGCAAAATCATACTTGGGATGTTTATCCATTATACGATTTACCTCCATCTTTATTTGCCGCCATTTTGAAGTTGTGCTTCAGCATACTGAGGATCTTCCTCGTAGTACTGTTGGTCTTCAGGGGACTCGACCGACCCAGGGATAGAAACATCTTGTCTAGAATCTGAGATGTTAGGATTATACAATTGATCCGCCATTGGGTCGTCCATAGGACCGTATCCAATAACTGCCCGGAACTCGTTAGATGTAAGAATTCTATTACGAAGAAGTGAGTCTCCAATTGTGGCTAACTGACTAGTCGGTACAAGTTTGAATGGGTCACTGTATGTTACTATACGATGACCTTGGGTATACCCAGTCTTTGTAATAAATTTTCGTTGGAATTCTTCTTGAATCCGGGTTACAATAGGGTCGATTGTCCGCGTATAATAATTCTGCATTTGTTCGGCAGTAGCAGTACCATCAAATACTGCTTTAGTTAAACCAATCTGACTTAGAAGTTCTTCGGTTAAATATTTAATCTCTTCCATCAAAGTAGAATTGATTTGCCTATTTAACTGAGTAATTTTCTCATCTGCAGCAATATACGCAATCCCCAAATTAGAATCTTGTAATTGTTTCTCAATATCTTTTACACGGTCATCTGCTTCTTTTTTCTTAATGTCATTTCTGACAGGTACGGGAAGCTGTAAAATCATGTTCCATTTATTAGCAACTGCGTCCAAATCTTGTTTATCAAGAATTGATAACTTCTGAATCAGACGATTCATAGTAGGATTGTCCGTACCTAGAATATTTGCTAAAGGATTTTCGATGATAGCGCACATTCGTTTGGGGACAATGATTTCTGAGAAATCTCCCTTGTTCTCATTGTACAATTTTACTCGAATTTGCGTAGGAAACCACTCTACAACTTTACCAACACGCATAGATTTTATATCATAAGAATCTGAATGCATAGGGTCTACAGTTGCTTCTAATGGCACCGCAACAACGACACCTTCATCAAATAGTGAATATACTAAGTCATGAAAGAAATCGGTACTTGATTGGTCAACATTCATCTCAACTTCAAACAAACGTTGAAGCGCCGATGTTCTCTGAATCGTTTGGTTTTGCATATCTGCAGCTAATTTTACATGTTGAAATTTAACCATAGACGCATCCATAGCTATTCTGTTGAAAATCATAGACGAAATGGAAGACCTGTTAAATACCCTAGCTGGAATAGCATTATTTGGATTTAATGCTCTTGGCTCGGTTGTCAATTGATATTGAGGTGATGTTTCTACCAATGATGGTTTGTTTGTATCGTTGGTAAACATTTGCCAGGCATGTTGTAGTCCATCAGTAAAAATACTCATATACTCATACTGGCCTTTCTATACGAATAAATCAAGGTTACGTTTATACGCAACCCAGGCATCTATTAATGCCGCAACGTTATCGATTTTTTCATCGGAACGTTTCTTAGACAATTTATAGTTACCATTATTATCTTGGATAGCGACAGCATTACCCATCGCAAACTTCATTA
>FLSF01002397.1_pt1 | contig 66272 bp, 64 predicted proteins | sample 1550431 | NCBI WGS metagenome assembly FLSF01 (sample SAMEA4031754, study PRJEB14383) | metagenome | biome: human; feature: oral; material: saliva | place: Philippines | collected 2014 | reverse complement strand
GATAACCGCTGAAAGCATCTAAGCGGGAAGCCCACCTCAAGATAAGATTTCCCTAAAGAGCCGTTGTAGACTACGACGTTGATAGGTTGGGTGTGGAAGCATGGCGACATGTGTAGCTAACCAATACTAATTGCTCGTTTGGCTTGACCATACAACACCCAAATGGTTTTGTAAGTTAAGTGTAAGATTACCTATCTTGATACAGTAAATTTTAAAACAAACAGACTCATATAACATTGTTAATCTTTTACGCTGACGACAATAGCAAGATGGAACCACCTGACCCCTTTCCGAACTCAGAAGTGAAACGTCTTAGCGCCGATGGTAGTGTGGTTTGCCCATGTGAGAGTAGGTCATCGTCAGCACCCTATTTAACCCCCTTATCTGATGATGAGGGGGTATCTTTATAAGAATAAAATAAAAATAACTTATTAATTCTTATTTCTTTCTTGTATACTGTCTAACTTTACACGTTTTGAAAAAATTTAATTGTTAAGTTTTGATAATCGATAATAGCGATAGACAAGTCTTGTTTTATCATTTTTTACACCCATTTTTATCTAAATTTCTCTTAATATACGTTATGATCAACTCACCAGCGATTAAAAAGCCTTTAGATAAGGCCACTCATCTTTTCCAAATTTTACAAAATTTACCTAATCTGCCTGGCGTTTATCAAATGCTGGATAAATCTGGTGAGATTTTGTATATAGGTAAAGCTAAATCCTTAAAAAATAGAGTTTCCAGTTATTTTTCAAAAACAATTACGCATCCAAAAACCAAAGCTCTGGTAACTCGCATTTGGGATATTCAAACTATTATTGCACACAGTGAATCTGAAGCATTATTGCTTGAACAAAATCTGATTAAAGAACATAGACCACCCTATAATATACTTTTGAGAGATGATAAGTCTTATCTATATCTTTTTGTTTCTATTGATAATTTTCCAAAAATTGGTATTAGTCGTGGCAAATCCAATCACCGTCAGAATCGATTTTTTGGACCTTATCCATCGGCAGCTAATGCAAAAGAAGCGCAAGTTTTATTACAAAAACTATTTATGTTGAGAAATTGTACAAATCGCACATTTCAAACTAGCAAAAAACCCTGTTTGGAGTATCAAATCAAACGTTGTTCAGCGCCTTGTGCGGGATTAATTGATAAAAAAAAATATGAACAAGATGTTCAAAATGCTTTAGCATTTTTACGAGGCGATACTAAAAATTTGCAAAAAACATTGACTCAAAAAATGCATGAAGCTTCTCAAAATATGAATTTTGAGCAAGCAATATTTTATCGTGATCATTTAGGCGTATTATCAGAAATTACCTCAACCCAAACTGTACATCGCTTGGAAGGCGATGCCGATGTATTTTTTATGATGGAACAAATGGGGATTTTGGCAGTCCATGTTTTAACCATACGTCAAGGGAAGGTTTTGGGTGGAAAAACTTATTTTTTAGATGATAATGATATAGAAGGTGAAAATCCATTTGAAAGATTTTTATTGTCTTTTTATTTTCAGATAAGTCAAGATTTACCCAAAGAAATAATTGTCAATCAAGATTTACCCAATAAACAAACCATCATTGATGTATTCTATCAAAAATTTAATCAAAAAATAATTATTAAATCACAAGTGCATACCTATCGAAAACAATGGCTTGAGATGGCTGAATTAAACGTTCGTAATGATTTAACAGGCAAACTATCTGATTATCAAGAATTGCAGCAGCGTTTTGATGAGCTGCAAAAAGTATTATTTGGTATTTGTGATAATTTTATTAACCGCATTGAATGTTTTGATATTAGTCATACCATGGGTGAACTTGCGGTGGGTTCTTGTGTGGTTTTTGATAGAATGGGCAAACAAAAACGCCAATATCGCCAATATAACGTTATCGATGTAGGCGGTGATGATTATGCATCAATGCGGCAAGTTTTAATTCGTCGTTATAAAAAACATTCATTGCCAGATTTACTCTTGATAGATGGTGGGCGCGGGCAATTAACGGTTGCCAAAGAGGCGCTACAAGAACTCGGTATTCTATCACAAACGTTGCTGATTGGTGTGGCAAAGGGTGAGGGACGAAAAGCGGGTTTGGAGGTTCTGCATTTTCTTAATCATGATGCAATTGATTTACCAAAAGATAATAAAGCTTTACATCTAATTATGCATATCAGGGATGAAGCACATCGGTTTGCCATTACCAATCATCGCAAAAAGCGAGATAAAGCCCGAGGGTCATCCATTCTTGAGGTGATTCCCAATCTAGGAGCAAAACGTCGCCGCGAACTTTTAACACATTTTGGTGGCATGAGTCAGCTGCTTGGAGCATCACAGGCTGATATTGCCAAAGTTCATGGTATTGGCAAGACTTTGGCGCAAACAATTTATCATGCATTACATGGCGATTAATTATTTTGCAGACTGTTTTTACTGTCTAAAATCATTACCATCTTAGCAGTGTGTTTGGTAAATTTATCAAGCCAGCGTTGAGCGGTAATGAGTTCCAAAGCTGCTGCTGCATTTTCAGCTTGTGAAGCGCTTTGTTCTACAATGGAAAAACGTACACTATCTTTTTGAGCTTTTAAATCATCACCAAACGCCACAAAACTTTTGACAAAGGCACTGTCAATACCATTAATTGGCAGTTCTGATAAGTAATGGGTAAGCTGTTGAAAATATACCATGGTTTCTGATAATGCATTGTTTTGTAAGTTATTTTTTAAAATATCGATAAAATTTACTGATGATAAATCCTCTCGAATCATGCGGCTATACACCACCAACCGCAGTAAATTACTTAATTGTTGTTGGTCATTTTTAGCTTGAGAAACGGGCATTTTTTCTAAATATTCATCAATTTTTGCCAAGGTATCATCTAAAATTTGACCATTAATCTCATTACTTAAAATCGCGCCACGACTTGCCAAAATTATCTGTTCATAAATTTGGGATAAACTTTGACATAAAGCTCGTTTGGCACTATCAATCGCAACCGCTGGTAGTGAAAACAAACTGTCGTCCAAAAAGCGTGTTGCGGGGATTTCTTTTTCAGGAATAAGCCACTGCAAAACCTTCTGCATTTGTTTGGTAAATGGCATAAACAGCATTGCTCCAAGTAAGCTAAAAGCAGTATGAAATGCAGCAACTACGACCATATTATCCCATACTAAAAAGCGATGCTCTACCAACCAAAGTGTTGCTGGCATCAGAACAAAAAATACCACAATGGCTGTAATGACGTTAAACAACACATGGACAGCAGCCGTGCGCTTAGCACTGACGGTTGCACCAATAGCGGCTAAAATTGCAGTGGCAACTGTACCAATGTTTTGACCAATGACAAGAGCCAAAGCTTGTGGCAAATCAATAGCGTTACTGGCAAGCGCAGCAAGCGTTGCAGTAACGGCAGCAGTAGACGATTGCAGTAAAACCGTCATCACAAGTCCAACCATCACCAAAATTAGCTGCGTGCGTAGTGTATCATCAGACCACTGAGTCAAATCCACTTGCCCGGCAAAACCTGCCATGGCGTCTTGTAAAAAATCAATTCCAAGAAATAAAAGCCCAAATCCTGCTAAAGAAAGACCCAAAAGCCCCCAAAATTCTTTACCCAAAAGCTTGAGCATCGCTCCAATCCCAATCATTGGTAAAGCAAAAGCAGTAATAGAAAATTTTAATCCTAAAAAGGCTACCATCCAGCCTGTGCTGGTTGTACCGATATTGGCGCCAATAATAATACCGATTGCCTGTACAAAACTTAATACACCCGCACTGACAAATCCAATAGTTGCCAAAGTGGTTGCGGTGGATGATTGTACAATCATGGTAAAACTAATGCCAAAAAACATTGCTTTGATGGGCGAGCCTGTAAAGCGCCCTAGCCATTGCCTTAAACTATCGCCCGCCATTGCCTTTAGGCTGTCCGTCATCAAAGACATACCGAGCAAAAATAAACCAATTCCACCAGTAAGATGCGTAAGTACCATTAACATAACAATAAATTATTTATCATCAATTTATATAGGAAAACGTTCATAATAGCTTTAGCTGAGAGCTTTGACAAGCAGCTTTAGATAATTGGCGGGTTATCTGGACTGTTTATATAAAAAGTTGTTTACATACTGAAGGGAAAAAGACAGGCAGATTGTTTAATTGATGTTATTCATTAAGTCATCAATCTAAAAAAAGCCAAATTTAATAATTTGGCTTTTGATTTTTATTTTCCGGTTAATTGCCCTGCAATCCAGCGCTTAATGGGTGGCAAGTGATTGCTAAGACGTAAGGCAGCACTACGAACAATTTTCATTGGTTTTTTATCATTGGTAAACAGTGTAACCATTGCATTAGTACCGTGATACAAAACTCGAGTATGTGCTTGATGGCGACGATTGTAAGTATTTAACAATGAAGTTGAACCAATATCTTTACCTTGCTTATCAGTGTTTAAAATCAAATTTGCCAAAATATCAGCACTCATAAGCCCTAAATTAAATCCATGTGCAGTAACAGGATGCATGCCTACAGCACTATCACCAATCAAAGCTGTGCGTTTGGTAACAAAAGTCTTAGCATGAACTCCCATGAGTGGGTAATGGTGGACACTACTAACAACAGTAATTTTTCCTAAGCGTCCATCCATCATATTTTCTACTTCTTGGGCAAGAGCTTCTGGACTTAATGACAACAACGCATCACTTTGAGTATTATCTAAAGTAATCACACAGTTAGTAAGATTATCTGTCAAAGGCAATAGCGCTAAGGTGCGATTATATAAGAAACATTCTTGAGCGGTGGCTTCGTTGGATAACGGATGACTGACTCGAAACACAATAACCGTACGTCCAAAATCATTCATATCCGCCCCAATACCCATTTCACGACGTACAAATGAAAAACGACTGTCTGCCCCAATAAGTAGCTGTGCTGTTAGAATGGTATCATCAGATAAAGTTATGGTTGCTTGCATATCAGAAGTATGCAACTGTTTAATGGTTACATCGGTTTTAATGGTTACGTTTGGCAGGTCTTTAACTTCATCATATAAAGCCTGACGGATGTTGTGATTGGAAATTAAATTACCCAATCTGTCAATGGATGTAAAAAATGATAAATCTTTGGGTACTTTAAAATGCAAAGCATAATTAAAATCACCATTATAAACTTTAGCATCTTTTAATTTGAAAATTTCGTTTTCATCAAAACGTTGCCAAGCCCCCAAATTTTGTAAAATTTCTTTGGAATGATGGGTTAAGGCAATTTCTCGCCCGTCATAAGCAGCTTTTTCAATGGTGGATAATGGTGCTTTTTCTAAAATGGTAATGGTTAGATCGCTATTTTTGAAATAACGAGCAAAAGCAAGACCTGCAGGGCCTGCACCAACGACAACAATATCACTTTTTATCACATTGTTATTTTGAGTAGTCATCATCATCACCTATATGTGTGTTTGTGGAACGCTATGAGCAGTGATTTCGCTTTTGATGGCATCTTTTAGCCAGCCTCTAAGGTTTTCAGAAATTTCACTCATTTGTTCGCTTAAAAAATCATCAAGTTGGCTGGATAGTTTTTTATAAAGGCGCGTTTCTAATTCTACCAACTGTTCTGGGCTTAAATAAGATAATTGGTTATTATGAGAGGGTGAGGGCTCATCTTTTGGTTTCTTGACATCCGCCACTTCAAAAATTGATGCATCAATATTTTGTGATGATTGAAGGTTATCATCATAGATATGCAATAAGTTTTGAATGACTTGGTCAAAATTTTGATGGGTGAAAGCAAAATTCTTAGCAGGCGTGTCTGCGCTTAACATATTGCGAATGTCATTTAGTTCTTGATAAAAAGCTTGTTTGGCAGCAACGGGGGCGGATAGCCAGTTTTTATTAAAATGAAGAGAGTAGGTAAGTTCACTCATGATGGTTCCTTTATTTTTTTAATGAAAGCATTAAATTAATGGATATTTAAGGCGTTTTAGCATTTGGGTTGTAACTCTTGGCAGCGTCTGAATACACGATTTCAAAGGACTGCTGTTTATTAGGGTTAATAAAAATAGCAGCAATGCCTTGTTGATTTGCGAGCATTTGTGCATCATCATAAGGTAGCGCTGATAAAGCTGTTGCCCAACCATCTGCTAATGCAACACTTTGTGCAATGACACTGACCGATGCCGTTCCATTTTGTATGGGCTGACCTGTTAAAGGGCTAATGGTATGACTGTAATTAATGCCATCTAATTGTAACATATTACGGTAATTTCCCGATGTAGCAACGTGTAAAGCCTGACCAGTTTTCTGGCTGATGGTGGTGGCAATTTGCCGATTGCTGACGGTGCTGTCTATAATGGGTGCATCTATAGCAATCGTCCAGGTTTTACCTTGTTGATTGAGTCCAAGTGTGGCTACTTCACCACCAATCTCCACCATATAATTTTCAATATGATATTTGTTTTTTAACACATCAGCAATTACATCAACCCCATAACCTTTGGCAATTGCTGAAAAATCAAGTCCTACCCCGTCAGTAGTTTTGGATAAATGGTGTTCGTTTAATAATACTTTATCCAATCCAACTTTTTGTTTGGCTTGTTGGATATCATCTGCTGTTGGCGGGCTTTGTAATTTATCAACGCTAATTTTACTACCAAAGCCCCAAAGCTCAACCAAAGGATAAACAGTTGGATCAAAAACATATCCAGATTTTTGGTAAATTGTGCGACTATCATTCAGCACTTTACCAAAATCAGCATCAATTTGAATACTCTCACCTGCTTTTAATGTGTTGAATTTAGAAATGGTACTGTCTTTATCATAAGTAGACATCGATTTATTGATTTGCAAAAGACGCTCATCAATGCTGGCTTGTATTGACTTTACATCACTATTTTTAGGTGCTTTATAGGTGATATGATAGCTGGTTCCCATGGTTTTGCCACTAATGCTTTGGTAGTTACTAGATTCACCACAAGCACTAAGAAGCATGCAAATTGCGCCGATAAAATAAATTTTTTGCATAAAAAAATCAACATAAAAATTAATCGCCATTGTAGCATTTTTAGAAATGCTTGAGAATGTAGGAAAATAATTGTTATCTTAAATTTAAAAAAATTTTTTTAAAAATGCTTGACAGTAGATTTTTTAACTAATATAATACGCCCACCTTAACAAAGGGGCTATAGCTCAGTTGGTAGAGCACTTGCATGGCATGCAAGGGGTCAGCGGTTCGACTCCGCTTAGCTCCACCAAACTTGCTAAGTTAATAGAATATAAGCACCTAGGCAATTTCTTATATTCTTTATCTAAGTTTTAGATATATTTATTGCGTCCCATTCGTCTAGAGGCCTAGGACATCGCCCTTTCACGGCGGTAACAGGGGTTCGAATCCCCTATGGGATGCCACTTTTTCATCAAAAACCTCAAGTCTAAACTTGGGGTTTTTGTTTTATCCATCAAAAATTCTTGTGTATAATTTGTGATAAAATTGCACATAAGTCATCCTAGTTATTTTAATCTATGGCAAATTTTAAAACCCATTTTAGTGTTGCTGCTGTTGCTAGTGTGGCAGTATCTGGTTTGGGATTTTTTGCAAAATTATATGGTGTAGGTACGGCAGTTTTTGCAGTGATGGTGGGAACAATTGGCGGATTATTACCCGATATTGATTTGCGCAGTTCTCGCCCAGCTAAAAAAGGTTTCTATTTTGCATCGTTATTTTTAGCAACATTTTTTTCGGTCCTTTACGCATCAAATGATAAGACCCAAGAGGGAGCAATGTATGCTATGTTGCTTTGGGTGTTTGTATTTGGGATATTTCGTTTTGGAATATTTGAACTATTTAGCCGCATTACTGTACATCGGGGCATGGTACATTCTGTGCCATACATGGCAGTTTTTGGGCTGATTTTGGTGTACGTTGTCCATTATGGTTTATCTTTATCAGCTTATACTAGTTGGATTTTAGGACTATTTTTATTTTTTGGTAGTTTGGTGCATTTAATCTTGGATGAAATGTATAGCGTTAATATTTGGAATTTTAAACTTAAAAAATCAGCAGGAACAGCGTTTAAATTTTTTGAAAGCGATAAACCGATTCAATATGCCATACTTTATACATTGCTTGGGCTGTTATGGATTTTTGCTCCCAGTTTTTATGATACTTGGTCAATATTAAAACAAACTACAATCGGTTTTATCAATTAAAAAATGAAAATAATTTTATTTTACTTTGTGATGACAAAATTTTATCAAAATGCTAAAATAAAAATAACATATTTTGTAACAAATTGAGGAACCATTGAAGATTTATCCTTGTTATCAGCGTACACTTGCCAAAAAAATCACGGCAACAGGCATTGGGCTGCATAGTGGTAAAAAAGTTACTTTAACTTTAGCGCCTGCACCCTTGGGAACGGGCGTGGTTTTTGTGCGCACGGATTTAAATAATGCTCGTATTCCAATGTCGGCGGAACTGGTGCAAGATACTTTGATGTCATCTAACTTAGTGGCAGGTGAGGCTAAAGTTGGCACGGTTGAACATTTATTGTCAGCAGTGGCGGCGTTTGGTATTGATAATTTATATATTGAAGTGGATGCGCCAGAGATTCCTATTATGGATGGTTCAGCAGCGCCTTTTTTGTTTTTGTTGGATGAGGCTGGAATTGCAATTCAGGATAAATTAAAAGAATTTATCTGTATTCAAAAACCAATCCGCGTATCCGATGGTGATAAATGGGCAGAATTAAGCCCTTATGAACACGGCTTTTTGATGGATTTTGAGATTGATTTTAACCACGATGCTATTAAGGCTACCGACCAAAAAACCACATTAGACTTTAATACTGCCAATTTTGCTCGCGAAGTCGGTCAGGCTCGTACCTTTGGATTTTTAAAAGATTTAGAAGAATTACATAAGCACAATCTAGCATTAGGTGGCAGTTTGGATAATGCAGTAGTGCTTGACGAACATTCGGTTGTAAATGAAGGTGGTCTGCGTTACCACAATGAGTTTGTACGTCATAAAATGCTAGATGCAGTGGGCGATTTATACGTTATTGGCAAGGCGATTTTAGGTAAATTCTCAGCATATAAATCAGGTCATGCGCTTAATAATGCATTAATTCGCAAAGTACTTGCTGACCAAGACAACTATAAAATTGTAACATTTTATGACAAAGAATCTTGTCCAATTGTCTATAATTTGGGCAAAAATTCCTAATTATCAGTGAGTTATATTTGTTTTAGTGCAATATTTGCGTGATAAATGGGTAATAAACTATCAATTCAATGTTTTTCGTAGCAACATAATAAAAGCCAATCTCATTTGTTGATTGGCTTTTGTGTTATGGGTTTTATTAGAATTTATGATAAATAGATGACTAAAATAATTTATTATAGCAATATTTATTAACATAAATTTACATAATAATCAATTCAACCATCTTTTTTTAAAAACAACTTTTGTAAATAACACGTGTACTAAAAAACCATAAGTTATATTTAGTTACAGATGACATTGCCTACTGACTGTGCTATAGTAACCATGTGTTACGCCATCTATCAGTTTAATCTAAGGTTTTTATTTATTTAAAATCCTTGGATTGCTTAGGATGACTTCCATATCAGTAATCTGACAAAAGCGCGTAGATGTTTGTAAGGCTGCTAGACATGCCAGTTTTACGTTGCGCAAATGATTAACAGCGGTAAAGGTTGGTAGGGTGAGTGTTATTTTGTTTGTGGTCATGTTTGTAACCCGGCAAGATAAAGCCATTTGCGAGCCAATGATAGGGATAAGCAGAGGTTGTGCCTCCTTGCTAAGCTGTTGATAATAATTAAATTGTTCTAATAATGTTTTTGGTAAACAAAAACCAGCTGCAGATAGCTTTTCAGTGGTATCAGCAAGATGATTGGGGCGTTTGATTTTGGGTTGTAAAACCTTTTGAGTGTTGTCTGGATGGATTATTGGGCTTTTCATCAAAAATTCCTTATTATTATGTTCTATTAGAGGGTAAAATGGGGTTGATTTGTAAAGAATGTATTTTCAAATCAAAATAATGTATGAATTGCATCCTAGATTTGTATGGAGACAAATGTAGTGGAAGTGTTAAAAATTTGACACAAATTACTTGGCTAGTTTAGCACACATTGAACACAATTGGATTGTTCCTTGCACGGATTTTGTGTGTAAACTAAAATCAACAAATCAAACATCATTAGCCTATCAGTTATCATAACTTGAATGGCTTGTAGGTTAATGATGCGAGGCTTTTTTTATGAAAAAAATATTTTGGCTAGCATCAGCTTTAGGTATCAGTGTAACCGCAGCGCACGCTCAAACTGGTTCAATCAAAATTGAATCTGCATCAGGCAGAACTATTTATATTACCAATGCCCCAAAAGATGACACCAAAGTGATGAGTGGTAGTCAGCTTGATGCTGAAATTGATGACTTGATGGCATCTAATAATAGTCGCAGCAGTTTTAGTGGCGTATCAAGTGGCACCAGTGAGTATGAATTTTTAACTGCTACTTATGGCAATGCTAATTCAAATTACTCACAAAGTAACTACTCTCAAACCTATCAAGCCTATCAAAGTTACAGTCAAAATAATTCTATGGTCAGTGCGCTAAATGGTGAATCTGCTCCAGCCATCGCTGCTCGTGCTGCCAGTCGCGCTGCTCACGGTAGAAGCACTAAGCGTTGTGCATTATACGTTCGTAAGGCTTTGCAATCCGCAGGTTATAAATTTACACCTCAGCCATCTGCTTATCAATACGCTCATGGTACTTTAGCGGGAGCAGGTTTTACACGTATCAGTAGCGATAACTACATGCCACAAATTGGTGATGTTGTAGTATTTAATCGTACCTCAAAAAACCCACATGGTCATATTCAAATTTATGATGGCACTCAATGGGTTTCAGATTTTCGTCAAGGCGTGGGCAAATTCAGTCCATACGCTCAGCATAACGGTTATAGTGTTTGGCGTGATTTGCGTTATACGAATGCATCAAGCAGCAGTCGTGGCACATATCTTGCTATGAATGAGCAGTAGCCTAATTTTTTTTCGATAGAGGTGAATTAATCACCTCTTTTTTTATTGGGCAAAAGCGGATTTGATTGTTAAGGAAAATTTATGAAAAAGCGCGCATTGATAGTTTTATTGGCAAGTGTGGCTATGTTTGGTTGTAAGGAAAATGCTTCTGAAAATCAAAAAATCACTCAATCTGCACCAGATTTGCAGCCTAATCATACAGCCACTCACTCAGAAACCACAACAAGCCACCAGCAAACCAACCAAACAAATGATCGTCAAAATAAAATTAATTTAGTCACCAATGCCATCATCAAAGGTGAAATTACACCTTTTGCTAGCACTGCTTTACAAGAAAAAATTGCTCAAGCTAGTAAAATTGCAGAAGACATTGATGAGCTTGGTTGCGATTTTCAAGAACGAGTTTATGTTGGTGATGACTCGCAAGATGGCGTTCGAATTGCTGAGAATGTAAAAGTTAATTTTATTAATGATTATACAGTACAAGCAACTTACGACCAAAGATTTCAGGATATGAACGATATTCCTGTTCAAAAAATCACCGTAAATATGGAAATCAGCTGTGCTTCAAATGGCTGTTATATTGAAGACAGTAACAACATCAAACAAGATGCTCAAACCATTATCGATAGCCGTGCTTGCCCTGAATATGATTCAATTTAAATGACGTACCAATAATGTTTATCATGAAAATCAGGTGGATTGGCATGGCAATTTGCATAAAAAATAGGCATTTTATTCTGATATAAAATCACCGTTGGGTTTAGTTTTGTGATTATGGCAGTTTTATGACTATCTAAACAAACGTGATAAGCATAAAAATCATCCACGATAGCGCTATTTTTTATTAACCAAATGTCAATATCGCTAGAGTCTGCCCATCTGGGCGGCAGACTATTTGGTGTGCGATAATCATCAAAATGATAAAGATTATACCGACCATCTAATGCAACATTGCTCTCAAAATAGGCATCCTGTTCATTATATTCTATAAAACATTCCAAACAATTGTCTTGCCACAAAAAATCTGCTCGTCTATGTTTGGTAATAGTATCTAAATGATTGTCTGGAATTTTTTCTATAAAATAACTTAAAATCAGATGATTTTTATCGTTGCTGTATGATAAAAAATCAGCATAAACAACGATTTTGGGGGCAGTAACGGCAACATCAGAAAATGGCATTAAATAAAACACCTGTTGCCAAATATTATGTTTTGATAAACCAGCTTTATCAAAAACTTGCTGATGAGTTTTATATAAATTTTGTTCAATAGCTGGCGGTAATAATGCTGTCATTATTTAACTTATGATTGATTTAATCTAAATAATTCATCAAAATCCAAAACGGCTTAAGTTGGATAATTTATCATTAGCTTCTGGGTTTTTCTTAAATAGTAGCACCATACGACCGATACGGTGAACGGCTTGACTTTCAGTAGCCTCAGCAAGCGCCTGAGCAATCTCTTTTCTTTCTTCGCTTGTACCCGCAGGAATTTTTACTTTAATTAGTTCATGGTCAGTTAAAGCTCGAGCTGTTTCTTCAATTACAGATGGCGTGAGTCCACTTGCACCAACAATAATAATTGGGTTTAATTCATGACCTATGCCGCGTAAGGTTTTGATAAGTTCTTGTTTGGATTTTTTATTACTCATAACTATTCTCGAAATAAAACCGCCTTATTATAACAGAAATTTTCCCTATTTTTTGTAGATAGTGGTAAACTAAGCGGTTAATTTATAAATTTGCAAATTTGATTTACGATTTATGGCAACACGCATCACCAACAAAAAATTTTCCAAATCTAGCCGTGCTTGGATGAAAGAACATATTGATGATTTTTATGTACAAAAAGCTCAAAAAGATGGCTATCGAGCAAGGGCAGCGTATAAACTTTTAGAGATTAATGATAAAACTAAACTCATCAAACAAGGTATGACTGTGGTGGATTTGGGGGCGGCTCCTGGCAGCTGGTCGCAGGTGGCTGGTAAACTGGTTGGCGATTCAGGCACGTTGATTGCGTCAGATATTTTGCCAATGGACACGCTGGAAAATGTAACGTTTATTCAAGGGGATTTTCGCGAGGAAGCGGTGTTTGATACAATCATGAATGAAGTTGGCGGTCGCAAAGTTGATGTGGTGTTATCTGATATGGCGCCAAACACTTCAGGAATGCCTGCGGTAGACCAGCCACGCATGATGTATTTGTGTGAGCTTGCAGTCGATTTTGCTCTTAAAGTTTTACCAGATGGCGGCGCACTGATTATGAAAGTCTTTCAGGGCGAAGGTTCTCAAGAATTGCGTGCTGATATGCAAAAAAAATTTAGTAAAATAAAAAGTATAAAACCGGCTGCATCGCGTCCACGTTCTAAAGAAATGTTTTGGGTAGCGATAAAATAATTGTAAGTTTATAAAGCAAAAACTTTACTTGATTTTGCGGTGAAAATCCTTATATTAACAGCTGATTGGGCTTAAATTTTTTGCCATTTGATACGGCAATCAATAAAACCTAGCACCTACAGGAATAATTTGTGAAAGATATGGCAAAAAACGTTTTTTTATGGTTGGTGGTCATCGCTGTGGTGGTCGCGATATTTGGTAATTTAGACCGCACGTCAAACAAAGCAGACTCGCTCAATTATTCGGCGTTTGTGGCAGCGGTTGCAGAAGGTCAAATTAAAAAGATTGAAATTGATGGGCAAGAAATTACAGGTACTAAGGTAAATGGTGCTAGTTTTGAAACCGTACGTCCTGCAATTACTGATAATGAACTGATGCCACTTTTGCGCAAACATAATGTTGAAATACAAGGAGCAATGCCTGAACGTCAAAGTGTTGGTACTCAGCTCTTCATTGCCGCTTTTCCAATTTTATTGATTATCGGACTATTTTGGCTATTCACTCGCGGAATGAGTGGTGGTAATTCAGGTGTGGGCGGTCGCAATCCAATGAGTTTTGGTAAATCTAAAGCTAAAATGCTTTCTGAAGACCAAATTAAAGTTACTTTTGCTGATGTGGCAGGCTGTGAAGAGTCCAAACAAGAGGTTGTGGAAGTAGTGGATTTTTTAAAAGATCCTGAAAAATTCACTAAACTGGGCGCAACCATTCCACGTGGTGTTTTAATGGTTGGTCCTCCAGGTACAGGTAAAACATTGCTTGCTAAAGCGATTGCTGGTGAAGCTAAAGTGCCATTTTTTAGCATTTCTGGTTCTGATTTTGTGGAAATGTTTGTAGGCGTTGGTGCAAGTCGCGTTCGTGATATGTTTGAACAAGCCAAAAAGAACGCTCCTTGTATTATTTTTATTGATGAGATTGACGCAGTAGGGCGCCATCGCGGTAGTGGCATGGGGGGTGGTCATGATGAACGTGAACAAACCTTAAACCAATTACTTGTAGAGATGGATGGTTTTGAAGGCAATGATGGCGTGATTGTGATTGCCGCAACCAACCGTGTTGATGTATTGGATAAGGCATTACTAAGACCGGGGCGTTTTGACCGCCAGGTAAGCGTTGGTTTGCCAGACATTAAAGGTCGTGAGCAAATTTTAAACGTACATTTGAAAAAATTACCTCAAACTATTGGCGTTGATGTTAATGCCTTAGCTCGTGGAACTCCTGGATTTAGTGGCGCTCAGTTGGCAAACTTAGTCAATGAGGCGGCTCTTTTTGCAGCTCGTCGCAACAAAACCAGTGTGGACATGAATGACTTTGAAGATGCTAAAGATAAGCTATTTATGGGACCTGAGCGTAAATCTATGGTATTAAGCGAAAAAGAACGCCGCGCCACTGCCTATCATGAAGCAGGTCATGCCTTGGTTGCGCAATTACTGCCCGAGACTGACCCTGTTCATAAAGTTACTATTATGCCACGAGGTTGGGCGCTTGGAGTAACCTGGCAACTTCCCGAACAAGATGTTGTGAGTAGCTATAAAGATAAAATGCTGAACGATTTGGCAATTTTATTTGGCGGACGCATTGCTGAAGAAATTTTTATTCATCGTCAATCTACAGGCGCATCAAATGACTTTGAACGCGCTACCAAAATGGCTCGTGCTATGGTAACTAAATATGGTATGAGTGATAAAATGGGGGTGATGGTTTATGAAGATGAAGAAAGTGGTGGTTATTTTGGGGGTGCAACACGCACTATTTCTGAGCAAACTCAAAGACAAGTGGATGAAGAGATTCGTCGCATTTTAGATGAGCAATATCAAGTTGCTTATCGTTTGATTGATGAAAATCACGACAAAATGCATGCAATGGTTGAAGCCTTGATGAAGTGGGAGACCATTGACCGAGAGCAGTTCTTGCAAATTATGGCAGGGGAAGAGCCAAGAGAGCCCAAGGAATATCAGCACGAAGTTCCCGAAGTTAATCGTGTGGTTTTGACCAAAACCGATGATGAATTGCCACCGCCTTTGCCAACCGCATAAGGGCGATTGTTGCAAAATACCGTTTATCTTGATAAGCGGTATTTTTTTATGGATAAAAAATAAGCTAAAAAAGTAAAATGGATAAGTTACCTATTTTGTAGGATAAAATGCCTTGAGTTGCGGGGGGTGCTGTTTATAATATGTGGACATTTTGTAATGTTTTGTTGTAAATAAACCCAAGGATTTTTTAATGAAAAAACTATGTTTTATATTGGCGCTATTTGCCCCAATCAGTGCAGTGGCAGGCGTGTATATTCAAGGTAATGCCGGTTCTTCAGAACTGTATATGAAGCACCAAACTGGAAATTATCGATCAGGTTCGCAAGTTTCTTATGGCGTAACTATTGGGGCAACAACAGGCGAAAATGGACGTGTTGCCATTGATTATACCAATTTTGCTGAAGAAAAAGGAACAGAAATTGAAAAAGGTTTGATTTTTGATACGAACAGTGAAAGTAAGTTTAAGGCAAGGTCAGTGGGCATATCTTATATCTATGATTTTAAGGGCACAAGTGCAATTACGCCATATGTAGGTGCAAGAGTGGGTTTTACTCAATTGGACTTAAAGGCACAAGCTGAAAGTAAAAATAAATTGTTGGGCAGTTATCAAGAAAGCGTACACGCAAGAGACACACTACTTGGTGTAGGTGGAATTTTAGGTGTGCAGTATCAAATCGCCCAAAAAGTTGCTCTGGATTTGGCAACCGAATATAATTATTTTGGAAAAAGTGAAATATTTGGTGATGCAGAATTTGATCAAGTTGGTATTAAGGCAGGTATGCGTGCTGATTTTTAATGGGTTAATATAAAATTTGAAGGCGGAAAGCCGCCTTTTGATTTACCTGCACTGACTTATTAGTAATTCAGGACGATACTCAAAATGGGGCGCGTCATAACTTGCCCATTTTCCGCCCCAAATAAAACCGTGCTTTTCAAAGATTTTAACAACTTGCAGAAACTCCGAATCAGCAAGTAGCGATGATGGATAAGGACAAACCTTGTCTTCTGTGGTACAACCATCCCATCGCCAATACTTGTGTTGAGCTTTAGGTAGATGAAAATCCACCGCCACTCCAAAGCTGTGGCTGCTTAAACGATTGGTGCCTGCAATGGTTCGCCAATTAAAAGAACCTAAGGATTTGGCAACATATTTGGTTAATTTTGGGTTTTGGGCAATTTCATCACCAACCTTTTGCAACTGAAGGCTGGCATTATTTTGCTGATTAAAACGAATTTTAATGTTGCCAGGTTTCCAATAAACATTAACTAAATTGTTCTGTACTTGAGTTTTTGTATTGCCGTACAGTGCCTTAAAAAATTTGTCATTACGCAGTCTGCCAGCGTCTTGATATTGTTTAGGTGGCGTAAAATCTAAAGAATAACGCTGTGACAACTGGTCGGCAACACTGGCATTTTTGAGTCTTTGAGTAAAGGGCTGATTAGAAACCTCACCAACAGCAAGTGATGAGCCGTCTTTAAAATAAATGGTGCCATTTTTTACGGATGTAATATTGGGATAAGCGTGAGTTAAACAGTCAGCGACATCCGCAACAGCACAATGAATACTAAAAATCCCAAGTATTACAATTCCAAATTTCAACATAAACGTTACCTAAAGAATAATTAAAATAACTTGCAATCTACAAAGATTTTTAATAGCATGACTTTTTTTGGTTTTATCATCTCTATATTATGGCAAATTTTATCCAAACACAATATAAACGCAGTAAAAAAATTATTAACATGGGAGGAACGCTAATTGGCGGTTTTCGGGTGGTGCAAAAATTAGGAGCATTAAAAAATGAGCCACCGCGAGACAAGCTGTCACCTTATGTGCAAACTTTTTGCCGCAAAATGGCAAAATCTTTTGGTGTTGAGGTGGTGCAAGTAGAATCTGTGCCACAAACGCATGGACTTTGGGTATCGAATCACGTATCGTGGCTGGATATTCCTGTGGTGGGTAGTGTTGCACCTGTGTTTTTTTTATCTAAAGCAGAGATTGGTGAATGGCCAATTTTTGGACGACTTGCCAAAGCAGGTGGAACGTTATTTATTCAGCGTGGTTCGGGCGATACAGGCAGCGTTTCCGACCAAATGGCAAAATTTTTAAAAGCAGGCTCATCAGTGGTTTTCTTTCCTGAGGCTACCACGACTGATGGTAAAAAAATTAAAAAAATTTATGGCAAACTTTTGCAAGCATCTATGGATACAGGGCTGCCAATTTGCCCAATGGTGATTGCTTATGTCAATCAGGATGGCACATTATCTGATGAAGCAGCCTATTATGGCAATAGAACGATGTTAGATAGTATTAAAAAAGTTGCTGACACCGATGGAATTACTGCTTATGTTTTGCCATTATCGCCAATTTATCCTGAAAATAAAACACGTAACGAACTGACAGAAATTTTACAAAATGTTTTACAAGAAGGCTTGGACTCTTTGCATAAAAAAGTACTGAAAAATTCGTAATGTATTGATATTTTTATAAAATATATTTATAATAAAATACAGTCGGTGGTGTAGATTAAAGTTACTTCGAATTTCCATCTAAAGTCTTTAATCGTTTTGTTCCCCGACTTTTTATTGGAAAATATTAAGATGAAAATAAATGCCAAAGCAACCATAAAAGATAAGGCTGTAAAATTAGCAGGTGGTTTTGGTTTATTTGCTGCTAAAAATTCGCCAGAATCTGCTTTAAGACGGGCGGTAATGGCGAATTTATTGTGGGAAGATAATGCCTATCAAGATGGTAAATCAATTGCTGATACCATCAAAAAACTCATTCCAAAAACTCCCCCAGAAATCGTTTATCAAATTGCCTATGATGCTCGTCATATCCAAAAACTTCGTCATGTGCCATTGTTTATTGTTTGTCAAATGACGCGTCATCAAACGCACAGACCATTGGTTGGCAAGTTGCTTTCTAAGATTATTTTACGTCCTGATGAGCTGACTGAGTTTTTGGCTTTGTACTGGCAAGAAGGCAAAATACCAATTGCTAAACAAGTTAAAAAGGGGCTAGCAACCGCTTTCTTAAAATTTGATGCTTATCAACTGGCAAAATATAACCGCAAAAATACCATTAAACTCAAGGATGTGATGTTTTTGGTTCACCCTAAACCTAAAACAAATGAACAGGCACAACTTTTTAAAATGCTTGCTGATAATACATTGCCCACACCTGACACTTGGGAGGTAGCATTGTCTGCAGGTCAAGATAAATATCAAACTTGGTGTAGGCTAATTGCCGAGCATAAATTAGGAGCGCTGGCTTATTTGCGAAATTTACGCAACATGCAAAAAGTAGGTGTACCTAATGAGCTGATTTATCAAGGGTTGTTATCATTAAATACCAAAAAGCTGCTTCCAATCAATTATTTGTCAGCGGCAAAACACGCGCCAGATTTTAATGATATTTTAGAAAAAATGATGCTGCAAAGTTTGGCAAATTTACCCAAATTATCAGGACATAGTGTTTTTATTGTTGATGTATCTGGTTCAATGAACAGTAGGGTCAGTAGCCAAAGCAATATGACACGTTTAGACTGTGCGATTGCAATGGCAATTTTGGCAAGTGGGCTGTGTGAAACAATCACATTGTATGCCACAGCAGGTAATGACTATACTTGCATTCATCGAACCCAAAAATTATCCAATCGAATGGGCTTTGGTCTGGGCAATGTTATTTTAAAAGCAGCTGATAATTTGGGTCATGGCGGAATTTTTACTCGCCAATGTTTGGAGTTTATTCAAAATGACCTGAAAAAACAGCCAAATTATCAAAAACCTGAACGTTTGTTGGTATTTTCAGATAGCCAAGATTGCGATAGAGTGCAAAAATTGCCCCAGCCATTTGCGAACAATAACTATATCATTGATGTATCTGCTCATACTCACGGCATCAATTATCAAGGGGTTTGGTCGGCAGAAATCAGTGGTTGGTCAGAGCATTTTTTGCGTTTTATTGCAGCTTTGGAAGGTATGACTTTGCCTTTAGATGACAATCAAACATAATTTAAATATTATTTGATTGTCAATGACGTTTGACCTTTTGGGGTTACTTTACAAATTTGTACTTTAAACAGCACATCCTGCCCTGCTAAAGGGTGATTAAAATCTACTTTAACCACATCATCACTGACTTCACAAACCACTCCTGCTAAGGTGTTTTTACCTTTATCGGCAAATTCCATCACCATGCCAACTACTGGGTTGGGTTCAGAAAGTGAAAATTGAGCCTTTGAAAATGTTTGCACATTATCAGCATTCCATGTTCCAAAGGCTTGCTCAGGCGGTAAATGAGCAGTGCGCGTATCACCTGCTTTTAAGTTGATTAAAACCTGTTCAAACCCAGCGAGTAAACTTTCATCACCAATGGTTAAGGTAACTGGATTTTCACGACCAAACGTGCTATCAATAATTGTGCCGTTGGGTAGGCTGACTTCAAAATGCAAGCTCACAGTACTATCTTTGCTGATACGAATTTCTTCGCTGGGGAGAATGGGAGTATTCATTAATTTAGTTATCACGGTTAAAAATTTGTGCTAGTTTAACATAAAATTTACTTTTATTTTACGGTGATAACGGATAAATAATCTGTGTATAAATCTTACTCATTAAACACAAAATACATACAAACTGTGATAATCAATAAGCCGATTTACGGTATGATAAAAGGGTTAAACGGAGAAAATGTATGAAAACTGTTTTATGTGTGATGATACCCAGTCTATTTATTTTAACCGCGTGCGCAACTAAAAATCATCACACCATCACACCCCCAACTATTGTTAAAGCTCCTGATTTTAGTAAATTATCCACTAAAAGCTGTCGAGGTGGTGAGTTTATCAACACACCTGCCGTGCTAAAACTGGATAAGCGTGGCAAAGTTACCGATGTTTATGGGTTAACTATTCAAGATAAAAAACTTGCCAAACAAATTACCACTCAATTCAAAAAAGCAATTTACACACCCTATAAACACAATGGCGTGCCAATTGCTAGAAATTTAGATGTGGCGATTCGTTTAAAGTGTCCAGGCTAGTTTTAATGAACGTATAAAAGGCGTTGTTTCGCCTTTTTTATTGTGTATTTTAAGAAATTTTGCGTTTATTTTCCAAAAACAGCATATCAATCACTACAAGTGCCATACCAACACAAATGCCAATATCGGCAATATTAAAAATAGGGTAGTGCCAGACATCTGCATAATGCACATGAATAAAATCAATTACATAACCATAAAAAAAGCGATCAATCACATTGCCAACTGCGCCGCCTAAAATCATAGCTAGACCTACGGATAACAATTTGGCATTTTTGGCAGTTTGTTTGAGGTAGTGGGTAATAAAAACCGAAACCACAATCCCTAAAGCTGCAAAAAACCACTTTTGCCAGCCGCCTGCTTCTGCTAAAAAGCTGAAAGCTGCTCCATGATTATAAGCTAAGGTCCAGTTTAAAATTGGTGAAATGATTTCCAACGTTTCACCCAATTCAAACTGATTATTGAAATAATGTTTGGTTATTTGGTCAAAAATAATTACAAAAACAGCTAGGGCATAATAGCCCCAGACTGCTTTGGTAGGTTTGGATGAATTAGGCATACTGGCGAACTTCTCCTGACCCGTCGATATTATCAATACAGCGACCACAAAGCTCGGTGTGTAAAGCGTGCGCACCAACGTCAGGTCGGATATGCCAGCAACGAACGCATTTTTCACCGTCGGCAGGCGTGATGGTAACGCCCAATTCACCTTTTTGCAGCTCTACATCACTGGTAATAAAGACAAAACGAGCTTCTGTACCTAGTTTTGTCAGAGCGTGATAGGTATCCACATCGCAACTGATGGTTGCTTTGGCAGTTAGGTTGCTGCTGATGAGTTTTTTACCGCGAGCATCTTCAATGGCTTTGTTTACCAAATCTTTAACCGCTAAAATATTTGCCCAATCATAAGGCATGATGTCTGTCATGGTTGGTGTTGGTAGCTCATACCATGTATTGGTAAATATGTATTTGTTTTCACCATCATCGGGTCGGATAAACATCCAAGCTTCTTGAGCAGTAAATGGCAAAATCGGGGCAATCCAGCGTACCAAGGCTTGAGCGATATGATATAACGCGGTTTGAGCAGAGCGACGCGGCTGTCCATCTTTTTTGGTGGTGTAGGTTCGGTCTTTGATGATGTCCAAATAAAAACCACCTAAAGCCTGAGAACAAAATACCGAAACAGCTTGTACTACTTGGTGAAAATCCATTTCTTCATAAGCGCTTAAAATGGCTCTTTGGGTATCTTGAGCTTGTTTTAAGATAAATTTATCCAAATTAATGAGGTTATCAAGTGCTACCCCGTCTTTTTTTATATCAAAATCGCTGGTATTGGCAAGCAAAAAACGCAATGTATTACGAATGCGTCGATATGTATCTACCGCACCTGCAAACACCTTGTCGCCTGCGGTCATTTCGTAACGGTAATCACTAGATGCAATCCAAAGGCGTAAAATATCAGCCCCTGTTTTATCAATTTGTTTTTGTGGTTCGATGATATTGCCGAGCGATTTGCTCATTTTTCGTCCATTCATATCTACCACAAAACCGTGGGTTAAGACTTGTTTAAATGGCGCACGTGCATAAATAGCTTCGGATGTTAAAAGCGATGTTTGAAACCAACCACGATGTTGGTCTGAGCCTTCTAGATATAAATCAGCAGGATTGGTTAAATTTTCATCATTATCAAGCACCGCAAAGTGGGTCGTTCCAGAATCAAACCACACGTCTAAGGTATCATTAATTTTGTGATAATGCTGTGCATCATCGCCTAAAAAGTCCTGACAGTCCGCCTCAAACCACGCTTCAACCCCGCCTTTTTCAATTATTTGGGCGGCTTTTTCAATGAATGCATTGGTTTTAGGATGCAGTTCATCGGTGTCTTTATGAATAAAAAACGGAATGGGCACGCCCCAAGTTCTTTGGCGGCTGATACACCAATCGGGGCGACCCTCTACCATGGCTTCAATACGATTTTGCCCCCAAGCAGGCGTCCATTTGACTTTTTTGATGTCATCCAAAGCTTTTTCGCGCAGTCCCATTTTTTCCATACTGATAAACCACTGTGGCGTAGCACGAAAAATAATGGGTGTTTTGTGTCGCCAGCAATGTGGGTAACTGTGGGTGATGGTTTTGTGGTGCAACAAATGCCCGCTGGCTTTTAGAGTGTCAATGATTTTGGGCTGGGCTTTGTAGATGTGTTCACCTACAAAAACTTTGGCATTGTCATTATATACACCTGTATCACCAACGGGATTTTCAACAGGTAAAGAATATTTGGTTCCTACAACATAGTCATCCACACCATGAGCAGGCGCGGTATGTACAAGCCCTGTACCGCTGTCGGTGGTAACGTGGTCTCCTAAAATTAGTGGCACTTGTCTATCAGCAACCAAAGGATGCTGAGCAAGACTGTACTCTAAATCTTGACCTTGAACAGATGCTATCACCCCTAAATTGGTAAGCCCCATCTCTTTTAGAGCGTCTTCTACCAGTGCAGATGCTAAAAGCAATACGCCTTTTGAAGTGTTTACAAATTGATATGCTTCTGTGGCATTAAGGCTAATAGCTTGGTTAGCAGGCAGTGTCCAAGGTGTGGTTGTCCAAATAACTGCTTGGGCAGGCGTGCCATTTAAATCCACTCCTTTGATGTCTACCAAGTCAAAACCCACATAGATGGCGTCGGATTGTTTGTCTTGATATTCTACTTCAGCTTCTGCCAAAGCTGAACCGCAGTCTAAACACCAATTGACAGGTTTTAGTCCGCGAATGATGTGACCATTTTCATAGATTTTACCAAGAGCGCGCACGATGTTTGCTTCTTGTTTAAAATTCATAGTCAAATAAGGATTTTCCCAATCTGCCAGCACACCCAAACGCTTAAAATCTTGTCTTTGTAAGTCGATTTGGCTTTTGGCATATTCACGACATAGACGGCGAAATTCTCTGGCATCTACTTTTTGTCCAACCTTGCCAACCTTTTGTTCTACCTTTTGTTCAATAGGTAAGCCGTGACAGTCCCAACCAGGAACATAAACGGCATCAAAACCTGATAAGTTTTTGGATTTGGTGATGATGTCTTTTAAGACTTTATTGACCGCATGCCCTAAATGGATTTGACCGTTGGCATAAGGAGGTCCATCGTGCAAAATGTATTTTGGTAGTCCTGATTTTTTGGCGCGTACTTTAGCGTATAAATCATCGTTTTGCCATTCTTCTAACCATTTGGGTTCGCGTTTTGCAAGGTCAGCTCGCATGGGAAACGGCGTATCTGCAAGGTTTAACGTGTCTTTATAGTCAATTGCCATGATAATCTCAAAATAAAGAAAAATAAGCCATTATAGCCTAATTTTGTAATTTTAGGAATTATCAGCCGCTTGCTACTACAAAGATTGCTTGACATTATTTTAGACCCATATACAATAATTTGCCCAAACCATACACCGTAGATATAAAAATACAATAGATATAAAAATGCTTCAATGACTAATTATCAAAAGAGCAATTTAATTATTTAATGTATATTTATTAATATGTTAACCCAATTATTCGTATATAAAAACCCACCAACGCCAAAAGCAGATTTGAAAATTCATTTTAAAATGGTTTAAAAGTATAAAAAATTTTTATCAATATTGAAACCCTATCTTCGGGGCGGTAGAATAGGTTTGTTTTGCAGACATAATTCACAAGATGCAATGGTTAATATGATGTTTATAAAAAGCGTATGTATCTTGCAAACAAAAACAGTAAAAAGTTAAGTTTGTGGTGATTATTGGGGGGTTTGGTTTGGTAGATGAGCTTGTCAAAACTTTGATTGACTGCCCTGATTATGCCGCCCCAAAACGGGGTTTAACCGTTAAGGATTTTTTTGATGAAAGATTTTGCAATTGGTCAGCGGTATTTATCCGATAGAGAAAGCCAGCTTGGGCTGGGTGTGGTGGTGGATGTTGATGAACGTTCAGTACATATTTTATTCCCTCAAAGTCAAGAAACTCGCGTTTATGCTAAAGCCAGTGCTGCTTTGTCGCGCGTGGTGTTTGGGGTGGGCGATGTCATCAGTGACCAAGATGGCAATGAATTTGTTGTGGCGCGTTGTGAAGAAATCGCTTGTGTGATGCGTTATCATTTAACGTGTGGTAAATCACTGATGGAAACTAGACTTGGTGCCAATATCACCCTTGCTAAACCTTTAGAGCGACTTTTAGCAGGACAGATTGAAAACAATGCTTGGTATGATTTACGTCAAGATGCACTATCGCTACAAACCATTTTATCACGCCATCCACTGCGCGGACTAATTGGGGCGAGGGTGGATATTATCAAACATCAGCTGTATATTGCTCATGAAGTCGGAAAAAGGCTTGCTCCTAGAGTGCTTTTGGCAGATGAAGTTGGATTGGGAAAAACCATTGAAGCAGGACTTATCATTCATCAGCAGCTGGTTACGGGTAAGGCAAAACGGGTCTTGATTTTGGTACCTGATAGTTTGCAATATCAGTGGATGATTGAGCTAAAACGCAGATTCAATTTGGATTTTGCAATTTTTGATTTGGTAAGAACAGCATCCATCAAAGAGCATAATCCCACCCAAAATGTATTTGCCACTGAGCAGCTGATTTTGGCAAGCATTGATTTATTATTAGACCATCATGATTTATATGAACAAGCCTACGCAGCAGGTTTTGACTTATTGGTTGTTGATGAGGCTCATCATTTGCAATGGGATGGTGAACAAGGTGGCAATGATAAATATGAACTGGTGGCAGATTTTGCTCAAAATACCCAAGGTGTACTGCTTTTGACAGCAACCCCAGAGCAACTCGGTATTGAAAGCCATTTTGCTAGATTGCGTTTATTAGACCCACACCGTTTTGACGATTTGGATGATTTTGTGGCAGCACAGGATGCGTTTTCGGACGTGGCAAGTGTCGCAACCATGCTCATTGATGGCGTGCCATTAAGCCAAAAACAAATTTTAGCAGTCGCAGGGCTTTTAGGTTTCGCCGCCGATAAGATTGCTGATATTAATGAAAACGATAAAGTACGCACTCAAATCATTAATGAACTCTTAGATAGACACGGCACTGGTCGGGTATTATTTCGCAATACTCGCGACAGTGTGCAAGGGTTTTTTGGACGTACAAGCATTGCTTATCCTTTGCCACTACCAGATGTTTGGCAAAATTCTACCTATACACATGGTAAATTAAGAGAACAGCTGTGGGGCGAAGAAACTTTTGGAGATAACAGTTGGCTTGAGCATGACCCTAGAGTTGGTTTTTTAATTGGATTATTAAAAGACGAATTAAAATACAAAAAAGCCTTACTCATCGCCAGAAGCGGTCAAACCGTTGAAGATTTGGAATTGGTGCTGCGTTTGCATGCGGGGGTTAAAACCGCCATTTTTACTGAACAAATGAGTTTGTTAGAACGCGACCAAGCTGCCGCTTATTTTGCCGATGCTCATGGCGCACAAATTTTGTTGTGTTCTGAGATTGGTTCTGAAGGGCGCAATTTTCAATTTGTACAGGATTTAATTTTATTTGATTTACCTGCCAATCCTGATACACTTGAGCAGCGTATTGGGCGACTTGACCGCATTGGGCAGACAGGACAAATTCAGCTGCACGTTCCATTTGTCATGGGAACAGCTCAAGAGCGATTGTATCACTGGTATGACCATGCATTAAATATTTTTCATCAAATCAGTCCTACCGCCCAAACGGTGCAAGAGGCGTTTATTGCCGAATTAAAACCATTGCTTGAAGGAAAGGCGCAAACGGATTTTGACGAAGAGTTTGCAGCTTTAGTTGCTGATGCTAAGGCTTTACGCTTAGAATTAGAAGAGCAAATGCAACAAGGGCGAGACAGACTGCTTGAATACAATTCTTGCCGTCCAAATGTTGCTGACCGTATTGCAAAAGCCATGCAAGAATTGGACAGTCAGCAGCTTTTACCACAGTTTTTAGATAATTATATGCAAACGGTTGGGCTTGATTATAGTGTGCAACGAAATGGTTCTTGGGTTATTCATCCGGTTGATGGAAGCGAAATAGAAGGTACGGGAGCGGAATATTTGCCAATTGGTGAAGACGGTATGACCCTGACTTTTGATAGAAATCAAGCCTTGATTTATGAAGATATGCAGTACATGACCTTAGAGCATCCTGTGGTAACAGCTTTACTTGAGATGATAAAATCAGGCACATTTGGTAATACTTCTGTGGCATTATTAAAATCATCGGCATTGCCACAGGGGCTACTTTTGATGGAAAGTCAGTTTAGAGTGGAAGTGATTGCGCCAGAGTATCTTAATTTATCAGCTTATTTGCCTAAACAAATACTGAGAGTATTATTGACTGAAAGCGGTAAAGATTTAAGTAATATTGCCACAGCTGACAAATTAAATCAGTTGATAGAACGTTTGGACAAAACCAAAGCTCGCCAAGTGGTCAAAGCAAAAACGGATGTTATTAACGCCTTGTTTGAACAAGCAAAAACAACCGCAAACCATGAATTGGCAGAGATCGGTCAAATCGCCTCTCAAAACTTTGGTGAGTATTTAGACAAAGAAATTGGCAGATTGACTCGCCTGCAAGCAGTCAATCCAAATGTGCGCGATGATGAAATTGCTGCTTTGCAAAAAATGAAGGATACGGGGTTGTCAGCATTAACCCAGTTATCACTGGTTTCCGACTGTATTCGAATTTTGGTATGCGTTAAACCCAGTTAATATAAGGAAAATCATGCCCCATATTACCCTAGAAATCAGTGAAAATATCACAATCAATAATCCTAAAATGCTGTTAAATAAATTAAATCAGGCACTGTTTGCGACGGGTCATTTTCGGCAGATAAGCGATATTAAATCGCGCATTTACTACCCAACTTTAAGTTTGGTGGGCGATGATTGGCAGGCGGGTTTTGTAGCAGTAACTTTAAAACTTTTAGCGGGTCGTACCACACAAATAAAAAATAACCTTGCCGAAACTGTGTTAAATGTTTTGCAAGATGAGTTTGCCCAAGATGATTATGATAAAATTTCGGTGCAATGCAGTGTTGAGATTTTAGAATTATCAGATAACTATCAAAAAATGGCTGTATCATGAGTTTTGCAAAAGTAATCACCCGTTCAGTGGTTGGCTTGACCGCTAAAGAGGTTTTGGTGGAAGTGCATTTATCGCAGGGGTTGCCATCTTTGACGATTGTGGGGCTTCCTGAAGCATCAGTGCGCGAAAGTAAAGACCGTGTGCGTTCAGCAATCCTTAATAGTGGTTTTGAATTTCCTAATCGTAAACTAACCATCAATCTTGCTCCTGCTGATTTACCCAAAGATGGTGCAAGACTGGATTTGCCGATTGCTATTGGGATTTTGGCGGCTTCAGGGCAGCTGGATGAAAAAATTTTAGCAAATTTTGAATTGGTTGGTGAACTTGCATTAAATGGTGAATTGCGTCAAATTACAGGGGCTTTAGCAATAGCCCGAGCTATCAAACAACAAAATGGTCAAACTGCATTAATTTTACCCAAAACAAGCGCTAAAGAAGCTGCCAAAGTGGTTGATGTTACTGTTTTTGGGGCGACTTCTTTACTTGACGTGTGTCAGCATTTAAAATCTGTGGCAAGTGGGCTATCTCCAGAACATTTATTGCCTGTAATGATGGATGATAATAGACCAGATGCAATCACTTACCCTTTGGATTTAGCGGATGTTAAAGGGCAATTTCATGCTAGACGCGCTCTAGAAATTGCTGCTGCAGGTGGTCATTCTTTATTATTTACAGGCTCACCAGGCTGTGGAAAAACTCTAATGGCGTCAAGGCTACCAAGCATTTTACCAGATTTAACAGACGATGAAGCGCTTGAGGTTGCCAGTATTCATTCTGTGGCAGGCGTGGATTACGACTATGGCGTTAGGCCATTTCGCCCTTGTCATCATACCATCAGTGCGGTGGCATTGGTTGGGGGCGGTAGCCGTCCAAAACCTGGGGAAATTTCGTTATCACATCATGGTGTATTATTTTTAGATGAGTTGCCAGAATTTGACCGAAAAGTATTGGAGGTTTTACGTCAGCCAATTGAAGCCAAAGAAATCATCATTAGCCGAGCAAATAATCAAGTTAAATTCCCTGCCAATTTTCAGCTGATAGCCGCAATGAATCCTTGCCCTTGCGGTTATCATGGCGAACCTTCTGGACGCTGTCAATGTAGACCCGAACAGATTCGCCGTTATCAGGAAAAATTATCAGGGCCACTGCTTGACCGAATAGATTTACACGTTTATGTGCCAACACTGCCAATTGGTGATTTGCAAAATGCCGCCAAAGGTGAAGATTCTAAAACGGTCAGACAACGTGTTATCAATGCTAGAAAAATTCAGCTTGATAGGCAGGGTAAAGCCAACCATGAATTATCGCCGGGTGAAATTGATATCTACGCTGTTTTGGGCGATAAAGAAAAAACACTATTAACCACTGCACAAAGTCGATTAAATTTGTCTGCTCGCAGTTATCATCGAATTTTGCGTGTGGCACGCACTATCAGTGATTTGGAAGCAGAAGATAAAATTAGTACCAAATCATTAGCCGAAGCATTGAGCTATCGTGGCTAATTAATGTTATTCCAACACTGGATTTAAATTTGTATTACAATTTGACAGATATTTTAATAAAATGAGTAAGCTTATGACTGAAGTTTTTAATCCCAAAGCCAATTTGGTTTTTTGCCGTAAATATCAGCAAAATCTGCCTAAAATGCCCGCTCCACCGTTTCCAAATGCCAAAGGTGAAGAGCTTTACAACAGTGTATCTGCTAAAGCGTGGAATGAGTGGATTGAACTACAAACCATGTTGATTAATGAAAAACATCTCAGCATGATGGATAAAGACGCCAAAAAATTCATTGCTGAACAACGAGAACTGTTTTTGGATAACGGTGATTATGAACGTCCCGCAGGTTATAAACCTAAAGCAGAAAATTAAAAAATAAAAAGCCAATTTAATATTGGCTTTTTTTGAGCTGTGGATTATTTGTGGGTAAATTTAGGGTCGGCAGCAGCTGTAAACAAAATATCGGTTGATGAGTTTAAAGCAGTTTCAGCAGAATCTTGGATAACACCAATAATAAAGCCTACGGCGACCACTTGCATTGCAACTTCGTTGGGTATATTAAACAAACTGCACGCTAAAGGAATGAGTAAAAGTGACCCACCTGCCACGCCAGAAGCTCCGCAAGCACTGATTGAGCCAACTACCGCCAAAAGTAGCGCCGAACCGAAACCAACCTCAATGCCTAAGGTGTGAGCTGCTGCCAGTGTCAAGACGTTGATGGTGATGGCAGCTCCTGCCATATTAATAGTTGCCCCTAAAGGAATACTGACTGAATAGGTATCTTTATTTAGGCCTAATTTTTCAGCCAAGTTCATATTGACAGGGATGTTGGCAGCTGATGAACGGGTAAAAAATGCTGTAACACCAGATTCGCGAAGACATTGCAAAACTAAAGGGTAGGGGTTTTTGCCAATTTTGATAAAAACAATCAAAGGATTGACAACAAAAGCAATAAACAGCATAGAGCCAAGCAATACACCCAAAAGTTTGCCATAACTTAATAATGCATCAAATCCTGTTTCTGCAAATGTACTAGAAACTAAGCCTAAAATCCCAAAAGGAGCAATTGCAATAATCCATTTAACCACATTGGTGATGGCATGCGATAAATCGCTAACTACCTGTCTTGTGGTCTGTGAAGTATGACGCAGCCCAAAACCAATCAACACTGCCCAAGTCAAAATCCCCATGTAATTGGCGTTTGATAAAGCAGTGATGGGATTGGCAACTAGGTTCATTAGCAGATTAGTTAAAACTTCAGTCAAACTGGCAGGTGGCGCATTAGCAGTTTCAGCAACATTTTGAGCAGTCAAACCAATCAATTCCACAGGAACAACAAAACTGGCAATCACTGCGGTTAAAGCTGCAGCAAATGTGCCTACTAAATATAAAGTTAAAATTGGTTTGATGTATACTTGTTTGCCAATCTCATAACTGGCAATAGCAGACATCACTAAAATAAATACCAAAACAGGTGCAACTGCCTTCAATGCCCCAACAAATAAAGAACCTAAAATACCTAATTTAAGTCCAACACTTGGAATAACTCCACCAATAAAAACGCCCAAAATCAGGGCAATGATGATTAAAGGTACAATGCCTAATTTTAAATATACATTGACGATACTTTTCATAAAAATAAACCCAAAATAATCGTTGTAATAAATAATTCAAAAAAAGTAATATAAGCATAACATTATTTTTACAAAATTGTTACTTTTTTAATGTGTTAAACAAGAATTATTATCATATAAAAATACATTTCCATGAAAAAACGACCGTCAATTTAATACGGTCGTTTTAAATGAGTTGATTAAATTTGAGAAACCAAATAGCTCATCAGCATTGGTACGGGGCGACCTGTTGCGCCTTTGTTCTCACCAGAAAGCCATGCAGTGCCTGCGATATCTAAATGTGCCCATGCTTGGTTTTCTTTAATAAACTGCTGTAAGAAACACGCTGCCGTTACCGAACCTGCTTCACGACCACCAATGTTTTGTATATCAGCAATGTTAGATTTGAGCTGGGCGTGATAACTGTCATCTAAAGGCATTTGCCACACCAAATCACCTGATGACTCGCCTGCTTGTTGTAGAGCAAATAATGTATCTTCATCATTGCTGTACAAACCAGAGCGCACGCTACCTAAAGCAATGACACACGCTCCAGTTAATGTGGCAGCATCAATGATGGTTTTAGCGTTATAGTTTTCTTGAACATAACACAATGCATCACAAAGTACCAAGCGACCTTCAGCATCGGTATTTAAAATCTCAACACTCATGCCATTCATTGCTTTGACGATGTCTCCTGGGCGGCTGGCATGACCCGATGGCATATTTTCAGCGCACGCCAATACAACTACCATATCTAAAGCAAGCTTGGCCTCACAGACGGCTTTAACCGTACCAAGCATAGCAGCTGCCCCACCCATATCAAATTTCATTTCATCCATGCCAGCAGCGGGCTTTAATGAGATGCCACCAGTATCAAAAGTGATGCCCTTTCCAACCAAAGCAATGGGGTCTTGCAGACTGGACTTGGCTTTTTTCCCTTTGATTTTACCTGATTTGCCAAAGTATTCTAATACAATTAATTGACCTTCATGGTCTGAACCTTGTGATACTGCTAAAAAGCAGCCCATGCCAAGTTTTGCCATGTCTTTTTCACCAAGCACATTGACTGACAAAACATCAGCATAGTCCTTGCCTAACTGTTTGGCGATTTTGCTTAAATGCAAAGGGTTGCAGATATTAGGGGCTTCGTTGGCAACATCACGAGTTAAAGATTGCCCAACAAATGTGGCTTTGGCATGTGCTAAAGCCGCTTGATAATCAGCGCCTTCTTGATTGGCAACAAAACTGATTTGACTGAGTAAATCTTTACTTGTTTTTTGGGATTTGTGAGCATCAAAACGGTAACTTGCATTTAAAAGTGCTAATACAAATTGTCCAAAATGTTTTTGACATACCCTTTGACCAAACATAATTACTGCATTTTTACTATTTTTAATGACAGGATAAACGGCTTTGGCAACTTTTTGGATGTTGTTGGGTAATTTTTGATTATCACCAACACCAACCACACTGATAATAGGTGCATCATTTGCCAGGGCAAAATCGCTAACCACCGCACTTAATTCACCTTTAAAATGAGCATGTTTAATAAGTTGTTTGGCACGAGACAACTCATTGCTTTCCACAAAATCGCCTAAAATCTCACCATTTTTATCTGTGATAAACACCAAATGGCATTTATTCTTAGATTTTTTTGGGGTGTAATTTTGGGCGACAGTCATTGTTGGTATGGGGTGATTTTTATAAGACATACAAGCTCCTATTTTTAAAGACAACTTTTAGACTATAAATTACTTAAGCTTAAAATTCTTTAAACTTAGTGTAGCACATTTGCTCTTATTTCTAAAATGATTTTGTGATGTTGTAATTTCTACATCATATTCTAAATGCAAAAAACTATATTAGATAAGAATTAATACTTGAACACTAAGTATTAATTAACATACATATAAAACTTATATCAACTTACAAAGACATCTTTGTGAAATATATAGGGTAACTTAGCGAGATAATTTACCTAAAATAAGAAGTTTTTGATAGAATCATCTTATTTTTAGCAAATTAAGGTTAATTGATTTAAATGAAAAGGTTTAGAATACAACCTATAAGAAGTTGGTATACAGACAGAGTTTTACAACAAAAAATGATAGGTTCTCACAGCAATAGAAGGCAGGGTCAATTTTTATTCAAACCCATTCATGCCTTTTTTCATGATGATTATCATGCAGGTGATAAGAATTTAAGAGAGACCTTTGGTACAATTGAGAATATTATTACTACTTTAAAAAATCAATTTTTAGATCAGAATCCTCAAGCCTTAAAACAAGCACAATTTTCATTTATTGAAATTTTAAAAGTAGATTTGCCTAAAATTTTATTAAGGACAAAAAAAGATAAATTAACTATATGTGTTGTTCCTAGGGCTAAAGCTCAAAATACATATCAAAAAAGCCAGCTTTTATTTAAAGACTCTGTTCGAAAAGCCGTTGCTTTAATAGATGGTTTTGAAGATGGAACAAATTTTATTGTAAGGCACACCAATACTCAAACCACCCATCTTGCAAAGTCTGGACATGGAGGTGATGGAGATTCGCCCTATCCAGGAATTACAAAACAGACTTGCTATATTTCAGATCAGATTCAGGGTCGGGATATTTTACTTATTGATGATCTGTACACAGAAACCATTAATATTGATGAGGATGCTTTACAAGCATTATTGGATTTTGGTGCAAGAGATGTATATTTTTATGCTTTAGGAAAAACAAAGTCATCCGATGTTTATAGTCAATATAATAGAAATAAACTTCTGTATCATCAAACGTTAAAAAATACATTTGATTGTATGTCACAAAATAAAAGTATAGAGCAAATAGCTGAAGCAAGAGGGCTTAAATCTAATACCATTATTGATCATATTAAAGAAATTGCTGAGATTCTAGGTTCGGATGTAGCAAAACAATATCGACCTGATGATTGGATTATTCGCCAGGTTAAACAAGCCTTTAAAAAAATGAATCCTAATGAACCTCTGGGGCGATTTTATGATAAATTAAGTAAAAATATTTCTAATAAAGATATAAGTTTATCACTACTATTTATTGATGAGATTACAGATATGAAATTTTCAGAAAATGCTATAAATATTATTACTTTAGAATCCTACAAAGGTATTGGCAAGGCTTGGATAGTAAAAAATAATATTGGTAACAAAGATATTTCTGAGATTGTAAGATTGTACAATCAGCATAAACAACCTAATATTACAATAGAAAGCTTTGAGAATAAAAGAAATGACATTAAGAAAAAATTATTAGAAATTAGTGATAGCTATGATGGAATAACTGCTCTTGGTGATTCAGATTTTCCACAATACCGCGGAGATGTCAAAGAAGGTGAGCAACCTATTTATTTGTTATATAAAGGAAATCTTGGGTTATTGAATAAAAAAAATAAAAACATCACTGTCATTGGATTGCTAAATCCAAGTTCTGAAATCGAACAAAGAGAGAAAAAACTAGTTGCAGAAATTGTAAAAAAAAATGTAACAATCATAAGTGGATTGGCACTTGGTTGTGATAGTATTGCACATAAGCAAGCACTTTTAGGGGGGGAAACAATTGCAATACTGCCCAGTCCACTCAACAATATCCTGCCTGCAAAAAATAAGCAATTAGCTTGTGAAATTGTCAATAAGGGTGGATTGATTGTAAGTGAATATTATGAAGACCATAAATCGACTATGGAATTAAATAGCAGATACAAAGAAAGAGATAGGTTGCAGGCTTTGTATAGTGATGCAGTTGTATTGATTGCTAGTTATGCAAAAGATTCTGCGATAACATGGAAACTTACAAACCAGAAATTGGACAGTGGTGCCAGATTAGCTATGGAATTTGCTAATAACTACAAAATACCAAGAGCGGTTATGTACAATCAAAATATTGATTCTGATAACCCAATGTTTGATTTAAACAGGGAGCTACTAAATAAGAAAAATGTTTCTATACTAACCCCAAGGGTCTTGGATAGTATGATTACAAATATTCATAAAAAAAATCATGATATTGATTATCAAGTCAGTTTATTTTAGTTGTTTTCTAAAAAAACAAAGTTGGGCTATCTATTCTATTAACTTCGTTTTTTTGCCTCGATTGGTTTGATAAAACAAAAAGATGACATATTGATTTTATATTGAAAAACAAATGATTTGATATATTAAACGGCTTCATTCTCACTGTTTTTGAATTCTAATTAATTATTTTTTTGTTATAATAGGTTATCTATTTGTTTATTTTTGGAAATTTCCACTGTGATTTTACGCCGTTATATGATGGGTCAAGTTGCGATAACAACCCTTTTGGTGTTGGGGTTTTTGACTGTCATGTTGCTTGGTGGCCGCCTAATTCGCTACTTTGGTATTGCAGCTGAAGGTGGACTTGATGTAAGCGTTCTATTTATACTGATTGGTTATAATCTACCTTATTTTTTGGAATTGATTTTGCCATTGTCATTTTTTATTGGATTGATGCTGACGTTTGGGCGTATGTATAGCGACCATGAAATGGCGGTGCTAAATGCCAGTGGTATTAGCCGTGGTAAACTGTCTTGGCTGATTTTACCATTGATTTTAGTGGCGTTTGTAGCTGAGATGTGGCTAACATTGTTTGGCAAACCATGGGGCGTGGCAAAGGCAACTAATATTTGGCAAGAACAGGCCGTAGTTGAACTATTTGATTTGATTCGCCCAAAACAGTTTATCAGTAGCGGTGATTACCATTTGTATGTTGGTGAAGTTGGCGAAAACAGAGACTATCTAAAAGATGTGATTGTTATTAGTATGAATGGTAAAGGTAGTTTTATCCAAAAACCTGCCAATAAAAACCCTGAAACTGGCGAAGTTTCAGATGCGAAATTAACTCAAATTGACACCAGTAAACTCCCCAAAGACTTAATTAATAGCAAAGACAACATTATTTTTGCCAAATCAGCAACCCAAGTGCCAAGTGATGATGGTACCATTCGTTTAGATTTACATGAAGGCCGTCGTTATGAAGTGGATACCAAAAGTCGTGAATACAGTCAAATAGGCTTTGGACGGTATCGAATTAGTTTGGCGGGTAAAAGTGATAAACAAACTAAACCAATAAAAATAGAGGGCGTTTCCACGTTTGAGCTGATACAAAATATCACCCAAACACCACCAAAGACCCAAGAAGATTTGCATGAGCAAAAAGCAGAACTTGGTTACCGCATGAGCCTTCCGTTTTTGATGATAGTGGCTGTACTGCTAGCAACCCCGCTTTCAGTGGTTCAACCCAGACAGGGCAGATGGTTAAAGTTAATTCCTGCAATTTTTATTTTTGTAGCCAATGTACTGATTTTAATTTCCTTAAAAGAAACCATTACTAAAGGCAAAATTGGTGTATGGATTTATCCTGTAGCGGTGTTTGGCTGTTTTGTGTTTGCTTTTTACCTAAATTATCATGATAAATTCATGCTTAAAATTCGTTTAAACAAAACTTCAAATAACCAATTACCAAGAACGGGAGTATAAATGAATCAAGCGATTTTGCCCCGTTATGTGATGCGCTCAGCTTTTTTTGCGATGTTATTGTCTGTAATTGGGCTTTGGCTTTTGCAAATGGTTTTTGCATATCTGTCAGAACTTGAAAATTTATCTGACACTTATACATTTATTGATGTATTTAAATTTATTTTTTACCGCTCCCCTTATTTTTTGGTGCAGTTTATTCCAACAGGCGCTTTGCTTGGTGTGGTGATTGGTCTTGGATTGCTAGCTGGCAATAGCGAGCTTGTGGTCATGCGCGCGGTTGGTGTTAGTAAATATAAAATTATTAGCTGGGCAATGATTCCTGCATTTTTATTTGTGGTGTTATCGCTTGCAGTCAATCAGTTTATTTTACCCATTACCAATCAAAAAGCTCTACAAATTAGAGACCATCATAGTCATGACATCATTTCAATCAAAGGATATTGGTCAGTAAAACAGCAAGACAATGCTACACAAATTACCTATATTGGCTATGCTGATGACAAAGGTCAGTTAGGACAAATTAAGCAGTATCGTTTAGCAGATGCTGAACTTGCCCATGCACTTAGTGCCAATGGTGGTACTTATGATAAGAAAAATCAGGATGATTATATTTGGAAGCTGCTGGATATTAACGAGATAACTATTAATAAAACTGGCGTAACCCAAAGTTATGACAATGCTCAAACGCTGGCGCTGCCTATTTCTCCAACAGATGTACATTTATTAACCAAAGATGCTGACGATTTATCTTTGACGGATTTGTACGCTCACAAACAGTTGATGACTCATCAAAAACTGCGTTCTTTGCGTCACGAATTGAGCTTTTGGCAAAAACTATTTTCACCATTTGCGGTATTATCATTGGTACTGGTGGCGTCATCGTTTGTGTTTGGTTCCTTACGTTCTCAAGGCTTGGGGCTTCGAATTGTAATGGCATTATTGACTGGACTTTTATTTAGTTATTTAACTGACTTATTAGGGTTTATGGCGCTGGCGATAAATGTTTCCCCGTTGGTTATGGCGCTTTTACCAATTATGATTAGCGCTGGGGTTGGTGCTTGGCTATTAAAACGTCAGCCGTAATCGTAAATAAAACTGGTTTATTCTAAAAATAATGTTTGTAAACGAATTTAAATAAAAGAGTTGTTAAATGATTTAAACATTTTACAAAAATCAATAATGGATGATTCTTTGCAAATAAAGCAACGTAAAGGTCTTTGATTTATATCAAGCCTTATGTATTGAAACATTACCGAAAAAGACTGTAAATTACTCCTTTTTTGACGTATAATTGAAAGACTTATTATATACGCAATAAAATGATAGTAAAACTTAAGCAACAATTGGATTTGTTTTTAGTGGATTTGTTGATTTTTTGCGATATATCAAAAAAATCTTGGTAGCCAGCCATCAGGTAGCCACTTTTGCTCTTTTGGGCGATGGTCGTCTGTACTGGCGTATTTTGGTCTTAAATTAAGTATCCGCTTATGATTACCATCAAAAAAGGTCTGGATTTACCCATTTTAGGTAGTCCCAGCAATCAAATTAGCGAACATACGCCCACCCAAGTTGCCATTATCGGTTATGATTATATCGGTATGCGACCCACCATGAATGTCAAGGAAGGCGACGTGGTTACTAAAGGTCAGGTGTTGTTTGTGGATAAAAAACGTACAGGTGTAAAGTACACGGCACCAGTTAGTGGTAAAGTTGTGGCGATTAATCGTGGTGAACGCCGTGTTTTTGAGAGTTTGGTGATAGAAAAAGACACCAAAAACACCAGTGAAATTACCTTTGATGCCTACTCCAGCAGCGAACTTGCCAAATTGTCTAAACAAGTTGTCAAAAAACAACTGGTTGATTCAGGCGAATGGACGGCATTTCGTACCCGACCCTTTAGTCGCACTCCAGAAATTGATAGTACACCATCTGCAATTTTTGTAACCGCAACCGATACCAATCCTTTGGCGGTCAATCCTGATGATGTTTTAAAAGCTGAGATAGACGCATTTAACGATGGTTTGGCGGTGTTGTCAGTGCTATCACCAACCACTTATGTGTGTCATGGAGCGACCACGCCTGCTAAAGCCAGCCATCTTGCCAATAAAACCATCTATGAAAGTTTTGTTGGCGTACATCCAGCAGGTAATGTGGGTACTCACATTCACTTTTTGCATCCATTAGCGCGCGGCGTAACGGTATGGACAATCGGCTATCAAGATGTGATTGCTATTGGTAAATTGTTTACGACAGGTAAAATTTACACCGACCGCATTATCGCCTTAGCAGGACCTGTGGTTAAAAACCCTCGCTATATTCGTACGTCTCGCGGAGCATGTCTTGCTGAACTTACCCAAAATCAGTTAGATGGCACAGACAACCGTATCATTTCAGGGTCAGTATTATCAGGACGTAAAGCGTTTGGTGTGGTTAATTATTTAGGACGTTTTCACAATCAAGTATCTGTAATTCGAGAAGGTCGTGAACGTCCTACCATGCACTTTTTTAGCTTTGGGGCAAACCGCTTCTCAATTTTACCTATCTATATTTCACAGTTTTTTAAGTCCAAAAAATACGCCTTTACAACCAGTACACACGGTTCACCGCGCGCAATGGTGCCCATTGGTACATTTGAAAAGGTAATGCCACAGGATTACTTACCCACTCAACTTTTACGCGCCTTGATTGTTGGTGATATTATCACGGCAGTGGATTTAGGAGCTTTGGAGCTTGATGAGGAAGATTTGGCGCTGTGTACCTTTGTATCGCCTGGCAAGTATGAATTTGGCGATATTCTGCGTGATAACTTAACCCGTATTGAGCAGGAAGGCTAACCAATGAAATTTATTCACGACATTTTTGACCGTATGCATCCGTCATTTACCAAAGGCGGTAAATACGAAAAATATTATGCCGTTTTTGAGATGTTTGACACTTTTTTCCGTCAGCCATCTGCCCAAACCTACAGTGCTAGCCACGTTCGTGATGGGGTTGATTTAAAACGGATTATGATTACCGTGTGGCTTTGTGCATTTCCTGTAATGTTTTGGGGTATGTATAACGCTGGCTTTCAGGCTCTAACTTATATGCAGCATGCCAACATCACCCCAGAGGGCTGGCGTACTGTGATTACCAGTTTAGCAGGTTATGACCCAAGCAGCATTTGGGCGTGTTTTGTTTATGGGGCAATGCAGTTTTTACCCATTTATATCGTAACTTTCGTAGTAGGGATTTTTTGGGAAATCGTCTTTGCTGTGGTTAGACGTCATGAAGTCAATGAAGGCTTTTTTGTTACATCAATTTTATTTGCTCTGACCATGCCACCAAATATTCCTTTATGGCAAGTTGCTTTAGGGATTAGTTTTGGGGTGGTCGTTGCTAAAGAATTGTTTGGTGGTACAGGTAAAAACTTCCTAAACCCAGCATTGGCAGGACGTGCGTTTTTATACTTTGCTTATCCTGCATCCATCTCAGGGGCGAGTGTGTGGACAGCCGTCGATGGTTTTAGTGGTGCAACGCCTTTAGGTCAAGCAGCAACAGGCATTACCGCTGATAAGTTTACAGACGTTTATGGTAACGCCATTACTTGGACAGATGCATTTTTAGGTAATATGCAAGGCGCCATTGGTGAAGTATCCGTTTTGGCAATTTTGATTGGCATGATTGGGCTTTTGTGGACAAAAATTGCATCTTGGCGTGTGATTAGTGGCGCTGTTATTGGTTTGGTTGCCACCTCTTTTATTTTTAATTTGATTGGCGGCTCAAATCCGATGATGAGCCTTGCTCCTCATTGGCATTTGGTGATTGGTGGCTTTATGTTTGGTGCGGTATTTATGGCAACAGACCCTGTTTCAGCTGCTCACACCAATACAGGTCGCTGGTTTTATGGTTTGCTCATTGGTTTTATGACTGTGGTGGTTCGTGTGGTCAACCCAGCGTTCCCAGAAGGCATTATGCTGGCGATTTTATTTGCCAACCTGTTTGCACCTTTGTTTGATTACTTTGTAGTGCAAGCCAATATTAAACGTCAAACTGCACGGAGAATGCGTCATGTCCAAACCCAAGAATAGTAATGTCAGCACGCTGGCAACTGCCTTGATTTTGTGCTTAATCTGCTCAGTTTTGGTGTCTGTGGCAGCGGTGAGTTTAAAACCAAAACAGCTATCAAACGTGCAGATTGACCGTAATAAAAATATTTTGATGGCGGCAAACTTATTTGACCCAACTAAAGATGCGGCCAGCGTTGTAGAAGAACGCTTTAAAAATGTGGAAACCAAAATTATCAACACTCAATCGGGTACTTTTGCTACTGAAGATGAACTGACCAAAGCAGGCATCACCAATATTGATGCGTATGACCCTGCTAAAGCCGCTAAATCTGATGAATTGGGTGTAAAATTAGGCGATGACGACCCTGCGCGTGTTGGCGCTGTACCAAAATACGCTAAAGTTTACCTTCTAAAAGACGAATCAGGTAAAATCAAAAATATCATTTTACCGATTAATGGTTATGGTCTTTGGGGACAAATTTACGGTTTTATCACCTTGCAAAGCGATATTAACACCATTGAAGGCATTTCATTTTATCAGCACAAAGAAACTCCCGGTCTAGGGGCGTTGATTGAAGAGGCGGATTGGCGCGCTAAATGGAATGGTGCAAAAACGTATAATGATAGTTTTGACAAAGTAACCATTGGTGTGTCAAAGGCAGGCAGCCCACAACCCGGTAAGATTGACGGTATTAGTGGAGCAACCCTAACCAGTGCTGGGGTGAATAATATGGTTCAATTTTGGCTTGGCGAACGTGCCTTTAAACCATTTTTGGATAATCTACGTAATGGCAAGGAAGGTTAATCATGGCAACTGACCTAAAAAAAATCCTAACCACGCCAATTATTGACAACAACCCAGTTGCTGTACAGGTGTTGGGTATTTGTTCTGCATTGGCGGTTACCATCAGCGTCAAAAATGCTCTGGTTATGAGTATTGCTTTGACCTTGGTAACAGCATTTTCAAGTTTCTTTATTTCAGCAATCCGTAATAAAATTCCATCATCCATTCGTATTATTGTACAGATGGTAGTTATTGCTTCTTTGGTGATTGTTGTTGACCAAATTTTAAAAGCGGCTGTTTATGAAGTTAGTAAATCCTTATCGGTATTTATCGGACTAATTATCACCAACTGTATTGTAATGGGGCGCGCTGAAGCTTTTGCGATGAGCAATCCGCCTGTGGCAAGTTTTGTTGATGGTTTGGGTAACGGCTTAGGTTATTCAGTGATGTTGGTTTTGGTGGCAATTATTCGTGAGCTGTTTGGTTCTGGCTCTGTATTTGGTATTACGATTTTACAAACCATTAAAGATGGTGGCTGGTATGTGCCAAATGGTTTACTGCTGTTACCGCCTTCAGCATTTTTTATCATTGCTTTGTTTATTGCACTGCTTCGTATATGGAAACCACACCACATTGAACCTGCAGAATTTGTGATAAAACCACAATCTAAAGGCATGGAGAAGCACTAATGGAACATTACGTTAGTTTATTTATCACGTCCGTTTTTATTCAAAACATGGCATTGGCTTACTTTTTTGGTATGTGTACCTTTATTGCGGTATCCAAAAAAGTATCTACAGCTTTGGGGCTTGGCATTGCCGTTACGTTTGTGATGGCTTTGACTGTACCTTTAAACAATCTACTTTACCAATATCTCTTAAAAGATGGCGCGTTAGCTTGGGCGGGTTTTCCTGAGACCGATTTGAGTTTTTTAGGGTTTTTAAGTTACATTGCTCTCATTGCTGCGGTTGTACAGATTCTTGAGATGTTTTTGGATAAATTTGTTCCAAGTCTGTATAACGCCTTGGGGATTTTCTTACCATTAATTACCGTAAACTGTGCGATTATGGGTGCGGTGTTATTTATGGTAGAACGAGATTACAACTTTGCTGAATCGGCGGTTTATGGTTTTAGTTCAGGACTTGGCTGGGCTTTAGCAATTACTGCAATGGCAGGCATTCGCGAAAAACTTAAATATTCAGACGTGCCAGCCCCCCTTCGTGGAATTGGCATTACCTTTATTACCGCAGGACTGATGGCGTTAGGCTTTATGTCTTTTGGTGGTATGTCACTATAAGGAGACGGTATGGATTTTAATATTGTAATGGGTGGCGTTGCCATGTTTACCGTCATTATTATGGGGTTGGTGGTTGTGATTTTGGCAGCTCGCTCCAAATTGGTAAGCACAGGCAAAGTCAATATCAACATTAACGATAACCCTGACAACACCATTTCGGTGGAAGCGGGCGGTAAACTTTTGCAAACTCTTGCTGGTGAAGGCATTTTTTTATCGTCAGCTTGTGGCGGTGGTGGTAGTTGCGGACAATGTCGCTGTAAAGTCATTGATGGTGGTGGTGATATTTTACCTACGGAAGAAGGGCATTTTACTCAAGGTGAAATTCGCGACCATATGCGTTTAGCGTGCCAAGTTGCAGTTAAACAAGATATGAAAATTGAAATTGACCCAGAGTTTTTTGATGTTAAAAAATGGGAATGTACGGTTGTTTCTAATGACAACGTAGCAACTTTCATTAAAGAACTGACGCTAAAAATCCCTGAGGGTGAAGTAGTGCCATTTCGTGCCGGTGGTTATGTGCAGCTTGAGGCGCCACCTCATGAAGTGCATTATAAAGACTTTGATATTGCTCCTGAGTACCACGAAGATTGGGATAAGTTTAATTTATGGCGTTATGTATCCAAAGTGGATGAGCCAGTGATTCGCGCCTATTCGATGGCAAACTATCCTGAAGAAAAAGGCATTATCAAATTTAACATTCGTATTGCCAGTCCGCCACCACGCGGTCCAGAGGGCATTCCTCCGGGTAAAATGTCGTCTTATGTGTTTAGCTTAAAACCAGGTGACAAGATTACTGTATCTGGTCCTTATGGTGAATTTTTTGCCAAAGATACTAAAAACGAAATGGTATTTATTGGCGGTGGCGCAGGTATGGCGCCAATGCGTTCGCATATTTTTGACCAATTAAAACGTCTAAAATCTGACCGAAAAATCAGCTTTTGGTATGGTGCAAGAAGTAAGCGTGAAATGTTCTATGTTGAGGATTATGACGGACTTGCCAAAGAATTTGATAATTTTGAATGGCATGTTGCACTTTCCGACCCACAACCTGAAGATAACTGGACAGGCTATACAGGATTTATTCATAATGTACTTTATGAAGAGTATCTAAAAGACCATCCAGCTCCTGAAGACTGTGAGTTTTATATGTGTGGGCCACCAGTGATGAATGACGCGGTAATTAAAATGCTAAAATCGCTAGGCGTTGAAGATGAAAATATCATGCTGGATAATTTCGGCGGCTAACAAACAAATAACCTGTCTTTTGGCAGGTTATTTTTTTGTCAATGTACATTATCATAAAAGATGCTACAATAACAATTCTTATAAAAAAAGGAAAAATCATGTCCATGCTTATTATTCCTGCGATTGATTTAAAAGATGGTAAGTGCGTTCGCCTAAAACAAGGACGTATGCAAGACGATACGGTATTTAGTGATGACCCTGTTGCTATGGCAAGTCAATGGGTTGAACAGGGTGCAAAACGCCTTCATTTGGTTGATTTAAATGGAGCATTTGATGGAGTGCCTGTACACAAAAATATTGTGGAAGCCATTGCTAAAACCTATCCAAATTTACCCATTCAGTTAGGCGGTGGGGTAAGAAGTTTACACACCATTGAGCATTATCTTAGTGCTGGGCTAAGTTATATCATTATTGGCACCAAAGCACTAGAAGACCCAAATTTTGTCATAGAAGCGTGTAAAGAATTTGCTGGTGCAATCATGGTGGGCATTGATGCTAAAGATGGCTTTGTAGCAACTCATGGTTGGGCAAATGTAACCAATACCAAAGCCACTGACCTTGCCAAGCGTTTTGCTGATGCTGGTGTAAGCAGTATTGTCTATACAGACATTGCCAAAGATGGCATGATGCAAGGAGTCAATGTCAATCAAACGGTTGAACTTGCTAAAGCCTGTCAGATTCCTGTTATTGCATCAGGTGGTGTTACCAGTATTAAGGATATAGAAGCCCTAAAACCATATGATGATTATTTACTTGGAGCAATCGTTGGGCGAGCAATCTATGAAGGTACCTTAGATTTAGCTCAAGCCCAAGCATTTTTAGATAAAAAATAATCTTTTATTGATTATCAATGATTTTTTGTGGTTTTGCGATTTTTAATCCAAGCTACAACTTTGTCTTTTATGGTATTATTTTTTGAGACCATTGCTATTGACCCCTCAGTTTTTTGATTGTCTGCGTTATTTTTGGCAATCTCTGTGCCGTTTTGAGGGAAAGATTGTAATGTGGTATCTGTATCTAACGGCTGTTTATCAGTTGAGAATTGACCACAAAACAGCATTCCCAAAGAAAAATCCAGCTCTTTGGCGGCGATATTTTCTATGACTTCCAAATGCTGATACAGACGAGTTAGCCAAGCATTAGCTGCTGACTCTTCTTGAGTAATTTGATAATAAACATCGTTTTTAATCAACAAATTGGCAGGAAGTCTTTGATAGAATTGCCATAAATTAACTGTGTGTAAGTCCATTTTTAATAAATAACAATCATCTTTGGTGTGAGCAATCAGACCTTCTTTGGTAAGGATGCTGATATATTCTTGCCATTTTTGTAGATTATTATGCCCAAGCACCGCGCGCAGTTCGTTTTCATTGGTGGCTTTGCCTGTTTGGTAGTTTTGATGTAGTACATAAAGCATCAACAGCAGACTTAATAACAAAGGGTGATTTTGGGTGTTTTTATTTTCAAAAATAGTTAAAGTGTAACTAATTTCCACACCCAGCAAAATAACATTCCATGAAAAATAAATCCACAATAAAAACACAGGCAATGCCGCAAATGCGCCATAAATGGCTTCATAACTGGTAAAATTGCTCATGACAGTGCCAAAAACTTGTTTGAGCGTTTCTAATAATACCGCAACCACCACGCCTGCAATGACGGCATTTTTAAAGGGAACTTGAGCTTTAGGAATAAACCAGTACATTCCAACAAATCCTAATGCCATCGCAAAAAAAGTAATGATTTGAGCCCAAATAGACCAATCAATCGCATAACCTGCAACTTGTTGATTTAAAAAACTAAACCCCTTAATGGCTCCTGATGCGCCGAAGGCAAGTCCTAATACAATCGGCGCTAATGTTATCATCATCCAATAACGCACCACACTAGATACGATGCTGCTACGTTCTTTGACACGCCAAATTTTATTGAAAGCTTCTTCTATGGTGAGTAGCGTCATAATTGTGGTAACAAACAAACCAACAATACCAATTAATCCAAGATTGCTTGATTTTTGAGTAAAATTTTCAATGTGTTCACTGATGGTTGCTTTGGACATTGGTAGTAGATTATCATAAATGGCATTTTGCAGAGCCTCTCGTACATCTGCCAATGCTGGTACAACCGAAAACACCACGATAATCACTGTTAAAATTGGCACAAGTGATAACAGCGTGGTATAAGTTAAACTGGATGCTTTTTGCTGACAATCATCATCTAAAAAATGCCGAAATAATAAACGTAAATATAAAAACCAAGGTTGCCTAGAAAAAGTTAGTTTGTTAAAAAAATTCATTATAAAGACTTTGGATATCTAAAAATCCTTAGTGTAACAATATTGCTTGGGTTTTTCTATGATTTTGTGTAATTCTTAACAAACGCATTTAGAATAAATTATTTTGAATTTTTTGAGATATAATAGCAATTATTATCATTTGATATCATTCAATATTAACTTGGTATTGTTTTTAAATACGTATATTTTCAAATATCCATTTAACCCGACAAGGCACCTAGTATGACTCAAACCACCAAAATCAAGGCAGCTGATTTGTCAGCAAATAAACCAATCGATTTTATTATCAAGCTGCTTTGGGGGTGTTGGTTTTTTTGGGTGTTGTATCGTATTTTTGGGTTTCCTTATCTTGCAAGTCGTGAAGGTCAAGAAATAATCTTTGGAATTTTTTGGCAATTTATCATCACGTTGCCCGCCTTGCTTTTTACTCCTGCTGTCATCAAGGCTAAATCGCCATATGCCTTGATTATTACCCATCTGGTTACGCTATTGTATTTTTCATCAGCGTGTGTGTTTTTTGTGGTGTATTTATATGCGCAAAACAAACTTCTTGGCTGGGCATCTGGAGTAGAGGCTTTTGTTTTACTTGGGATTAATATTTTATTGTTTATGTTATTAAAGCGCTTACCGCCAATGTACAAAACCGCCTAAAAAGGAAATTTGATGAAAAAACAGATAGTTATAATTTTGATGTCTTTATTTTGTTGGCAAAGTAGCGGTTTTGCTGACACCATGTATCAAATTGACTCCAAAAAATTACAAGAACAACTAGACCAGCCAAAATCTGCTTTTCCCATCAAAAAATCAATTTACCAAAATCAGTTGCCAAATGCACATCAAACTTTGCAAGATGCACCAATTAATGCCAGTTTGACGATGGGTGCGCGTTTCAATGATGAATATATCAATCGTAAAATTGCAGAATGGGCGCTACGCCAAGTGAATAGCAGCATGTCTTTAATTACTGACCCTTGGGTGAATCAAGTAGTTTTTAATATGACCGCAAAAATGAATGCAAATGTCCGTAGCCAAGGTTTGCTTGCTGTGCCAATTATTAACGATGTAACCATCAATGCTTTTGCAGTACCAGGCGGATTGATTGGCTTAAATACTGGAACGATTTTATCAGCAAATCAATTGGATGAGGTGGCAAGTGTATTGGCTCACGAAATCGCTCATTTAGCTCAAAGGCATTATGAACATAGCAAAGACAATAAAAAGAAACTCATTGCATTGCAGCTAGGCGGACTGTTAGCAGCAATTGCGGCTAGTAAATCTGCTGGTGGTGATGTAGCACTGGCGGCAATTGCCGGCTCACAAACAGCAAGCGCTGAAGTATCAGCATCACACAGTCGTGAACACGAACGAGAAGCTGACCGTATTGGTATGCAGATTTTAACTCAATCAGGTTATGACGCATCAGCAATGCCTAGATTTTTTGCGCATTTATACAAACAAATGACTTTGTATCAGTCAAAAGATGCGTATATGCCAAGTTTTATGCAATCACACCCTTTTACTGCCGAACGTTTATCAGAAGCCACTTCCCGAGCCAATCAATACCCCAAGACACACATGGTAAGCCAAGAGGTATTTGCTAAAGAATTTGATAAATTGGTTTGGCGAATTAAGTATGTAACCAACCAAGTTGGTTTGGGTGATTTAAAAATAGCCGCCAAAAACAGCACAGGAGCAAAACTGGCATTAGCAGCTTCTTTGGCAGATAATGGACAAGTTAAGGAAGCACTTTATTTATTTCGGCAAAATCAACCAATTTTTGATGATAACGACCCTTTAGTGTGCATTACCAAAGCGCATATTTTTACAAAAGACAAGCAGTTTGATAAGGCGGTTGAGACTTTGCAGGCGTGTCAAGCCATCTATCCAGAACGGCGAGATTTAGCCTTGCATTTGGCGGATGTCTTGATTGATGCTGGTAAAAATGAACAGGCAATTACCCATGCATTAGCACAGGTAAAAGCCAATCACAGCGATGTTCAGGCTTGGACATTATTGCAAAACGCCTACCAAAACCATGCCAAAACCCTAACAGGTCAAAAAATCAGTGTCGCCACTGCTTACGCTTTACAGGCAAGAAGTCAGATTCAGCTTTGGCAAGGTCAATACACACAAGCACTGCAATCCAATGCTCAGGCAAGTGAACTTGCCAAGCAAGCCCAAGACGTTATTTTGCAAAAAACCTTACAAAAAGACAAAACAGAAATTTTGGATGCTCGCGATTTTAAACCTTAATTATAATGATTTAAAGCTAGTTTTTGGTTACTGAAACATTATTTAATAATGCTCTAGCAGTGTCTAAAAATTCATCAATTTGATTTTTGCTGGTGTCAAAACTTGTCATTAGCCGTACTTCGTTGGTATGGACATTCCAATCATAAAAATGATATTTTTCTTGTAAGGCAGATTTGATGCTTTTTGGTAGTATGACAAATACAGCATTAGATTGTACTGGTTGAGTGATGATAGTATTTGCAAGAGTATGTAGGCCTTGCGCAAAATAGTTTGCCATCTGGTTGCTATGGGCTGCTAGTTTTAGCCACAAACCTGATGATAGCCATGTGATAAATTGAGCAGAAATAAAACGCATTTTTGAGCCAAGCTGCGTAGTCATTTTGCGTAAGTATTTCATATCACTATCAAATTTTTGATTGAGCACGATGATGCATTCACCAATCATTAAACCGTTTTTTGTACCGCCCAAAGACAGTATATCCACACCTGTATCAGCAATGTCTTTTAGTGAACAATCAAGGTAAGCACAAGCATTGGCAAGTCTTGCTCCATCAATATATACCGCAAGTTTATATTGTTTAGCAAGGGCAACAATTGCACGAATTTCATCCAAGCTATAACAGGTTCCAAGTTCACTAACCAAACTTAGATAAATTACTGCAGGTTGGGCAGCGTGCTCATTACCAAGTCTGTAAAGCTCTTTTTGAATCAAGTCTGGGGTTAATTTACCATCACTGGTAGCAATCGCTAAAATTTTAAAATTGCCGATATATTCAGGCGCGTTAATTTCATCGTTGTGAATGTGAGCGGTTTGAGTACAAATTATGGCACCAAAACGAGGTGATAAGGCTGTTAAGGCGGTAATATTGGCTCCTGTGCCATTAAAAACAGGATAGCAGCTGGCATTTTGACCAAACAATTCTTTAATAAGTTCACCTAATTTTTGGGTGTAAATATCATTGCCATAGGCTTTTTGATGACCGCCATTAGCGTTTGTGATGGCCTGTAAAATATCAGGGTGAATTCCTGAGTAGTTGTCTGATGCAAAAGCAAATTGTTCTAAATTGTGAACCATGAATTCCTCAAACAAATCAGCAGTAAAACAACTAATTAAAATAAATTAATCATCTTAAAGAAATAAAAAAAGACTTGCTTGCAAGTCTTTTGTATTAGGCAGTCAGAACTTTTTTGACCACACCGGATACTACGGCAGGGTCAGCCAGCCCTAAAGTTTGTTCTTTAACAACACTCATGACTTGACCCATATCTTTCATGCCAGACGCACCCAGTTTTGCAACGGTTTCTGTTACAATGATTAAAATATCATCATCTGACAATGGGGTGGGTAAAAAGCTACTGATGACATTAATCTCAAACTGCTCTTTTTGAGCAAGGTCATCACGCCCATTTTTTTGATAAATGGCTAAAGATTCGTTGCGTTGTTTTACCTGTTTTTGTAGAATTTGTAAAATATCAGCATCTTTCAAATCTTTACCCCCGTCAATCTGCACCTGTTTAATCGCAGCCTGTAGATTGCGCAATACCTTAACTTGGTCCATTTGACGGGCTTTCATAGCGGTTTTGACGGCTTCTGTGATGGTGTTTTGTAATTCACTCATAATATTCTCCAATCAATGGAATAAGAATACAAAATTTTACTGCTTTTTATCATGCAATTCAAGGTAGCGCTGATAAACATCGCTTTTTTTAAGTTTTAAGACATCTGAGATAATCGCAGCTGCTTTTTTGGGTGGCAAATCTTTGGCAATGCGTAAAAGCCAATCATCATAATCACACACAATCGTTTTTTTGGTATTGCCAGCAACAACCAAAACAATCTCTCCTTTTTGTTGATAAAGGTCATTTTTGACAAATTCATACAATTGATTAAGTGGCAATTTTTTAACAGTTTCAAAAGTTTTGGTAAGCTCTCGGCATAAGGTTGCTACACGATTTTCCCCAAAAATCATCACCATGTCTGCCAAAGAGTCCACAATGCGATGGGGGGCTTCATAAAAAATCAACGTCTCACTACGCTCTTTGTAATTTTGCAAAAAGTCTTGTCTGGCAGTTTGTGTGGCGGGTAAAAATCCTAAAAAACTAAATTTATCTGATGGCAGTCCTGCAACTTGCAGTGCGCCAATTACGGCACATGCACCCACCACAGGTACGCATAAAATACCGTTTTCCAAAGCAGCAGTAACCAGCCGAAATCCAGGGTCTGACACTAAGGGCGTACCAGCATCTGAAATCAGAGCAACGGATTGACCGCCAAGCAGTTTATCAATCAGTTTTTGGGTCTGACTGTCAGCATTGTGTTCATGATAGGCAAGTGTTAAGGTGTCAATATTAAAAAAATTTAATAACTTAGCACTGGTACGTGTATCTTCGCAGGCAATGATGTCCACCATTTTGAGTGTGTCGATAGCGCGATGGGTCATATCAGATAAATTGCCAATCGGTGTAGCGACAATATATAAAGTACCCAAATTATTCATGGTCAGCACCTTTGCCATTTGTGAATGTCAAGGCGAGATTTTTCTGGTCTAAATGTAACCAATCTCCCAAGACATTGGCAAGAGTGCCAATACCATCTTTTTTTAGGGCGCTAAATAATTGAATGGAAAATGGCAAATCCAGCGTTTCAAGCTGCTTTTTAGTTTGCAATAGAGCGGTTTTGGCGGCTCCATGCTTTAGTTTGTCCGCTTTGGTTAAAAGCACATGAACAGGCAATTCACCATCTTTTGCCCAATGCAGCATTGCTTCATCAAAATATTTTAAAGGGTGGCGAATGTCTGTCAAAAGCACAAGCCCACATAGGCTTTTACGTTTGACTAGATAAGTTTCCAACTCTTTTTGCCATTTCTCTTTCATGCTTTCAGGTACAGCTGCATAACCATAGCCGGGTAAATCCACAATACGAGCGTCAGCATGACCACCTACATTAAAAAAATTAATCATCTGTGTACGCCCAGGGGTTTTTGATGAACGTGCCAGCTGTTTTTGATTGGTTAGTGTGTTAATCGCGGATGATTTACCCGCATTAGAACGCCCGGCAAATGCCACTTCAAAACCTGTATCTGATGGGCATAATTTAAAAGTTGGAGCAGATACAGCAAATGTGGTTTGATAAAGCTGTTTTTGATAAAATTCGGTCATAATAAAATTCTTACAATGGTCAATCATGTATTTGATTAATTCTATGCCTGATTAATTCTGTGTTTAAGTTTATCATGTTTCAATACATAGAACTACATTTAAAGCATGGCTTCATCATTGTTCTAGTTTAAAACCGCGCTTTAAACTAATTTGTCTATTTTGTTGATAAAGATGCGATGGTATTTTTATATCTTTACAAAAATACTTTGCAATTTGTAAAAATAATTGCATAATGAGCCAAAGATTTATTTTGGAATGCTTGTGATGAAAAAATTACTTTTTATCGCTTTGATTTTACTAGCTAATTCATCATTTGCTGATACTGCTAGCACTTACCAAAAAACATGCGCAACTTGTCATGAAGGTGGTGTTTTAAACGCCCCAAAAAAGGGCGATAAAACCACTTGGCAACATCTAATGTCTCAAAAAGGTATGGATGGTTTGGTAAAATCTACCAAACAGGGCATGCCTCAAATGCCAGCTAAAGGTTTGTGTGCAACATGCAGTGATGATGATTTTCGTCAATTAATTGAATACATGACACAATAGCTAAAATCTTGGAATAAAATTGCACAAATCTAACAAAATGCAAAAAAATATTGCTAAAACCACAATTTTTGTAGGAAAATTTTATGAACTCTTGTTATAATAGTGCCGAAATATTTTAGTGAATTTATCCAACAAAACCCAAGACATGGGGTAAGGCCCCAGTAGTTAGTAGGAAATTGTTATTATGAACCCTGCAAAAAACACTTTAACCAAAGTTATCCTTGCGACAGGATTTGGTATTGCCAGTCTAACGGCTACCGCAGCTGTAACCGTTCCTAGCTACGATATTGAAGCAGGTAAAGCGATTGTAGATGCCAACTGTGCAGCTTGTCATGGCGCTAATGGTGTTTCGGTAGCTCCAGCCCAGCCCAATCTTGGTGGTCAAGGTGCAAAGTATCTTTATAAACAATTGGTTGATTTTAAGATGGGCAACCGCCGCAATGGCATTATGGAAGCTCAATTAAAAGGACTTACTCAACAAGATTTAGCAAACGTTGCTGGCTATTATGCAAGTCAAGAACCGTGGAAACCTGGTTATGGTAATAAAGCAACCTTTGCTGCTGCTCAAAAGTTGTATTTAGGTGGTGATAAAACTCGTGGCGTGATTCCTTGTGCAGGCTGTCATGACCCTAAAGGCGCTGGTAATGAATGGGCGGCTTTCCCTCGTTTGGGTGGTCAGCATGCCAGCTATCTTGCTACACAGCTTAAAATGTTCCGTGCTGCAGGTCGTGAAGATGAAGTTGGTGATACAGAAAAACGCACTAATGACTCTGCCAAAAAGGGCGAAAAAGGGATGATGCAGATGGTTGCCGCTAAACTTTCTGATAAAGACATTAAGATTTTGTCTGAATTTTTGACAGCTGTACACTAAGCTGTTCTTATTCAGTTTTATTTTCCTTTTGGTTTAATAATTCCCCCTTTATTGGGGGTTTTTTGGTTGTTGTCGCTTTATGCTACAATAGTAGGCAAATTTTCTAAAGAGCAAAATTAATGTTATCTCGTTATACTGTATTTTTGGTGGCGTGTGCGTTGCCATTTTTATTTACTAGTTTACTTGCTCCACAAACTGCTAACCAATTGGATTTTTGGCTGATGTGGCTTTTGGCAATGGCTGTAGTTGGATTGCCAATTTTATTTGCTGAATTTGCCTTATCTGCTCGCAGTGGCTTATCTGTGTGGCAGGGCATGCAAAAATTAACACGTGATGCCGACGCAAAAATAATTTGGCGAGTGTTTGCAGGACTTTCTGTATTGGTTGGACTGTTTGCCGCGGTGAGTACTACCACTCGCATAGCGATAGGGGTTGATGCTTATTTACCTCAAATCAATCTTGGCGTACCAACAGCTGCTTTAAGCGCTGGATTGATGGTGATTGCTTTGATTTTAAGTCTGTTAAAATCGCGTTTATTACCTGTGGGCTTGGTGTTTATTCTGCTAGGAGCGCTAATTTCTTTGTTTGATGGCGGGGCTAGTAGCACGATTGCCACTCCTGTTATGACTCATGTCAGCTTAAAAGAATGGGGTCAAGCAGTGACTTTGGCATTATTGTCTGTAGGCATTGGCACTGGATTGTATTGGTTTAGTGGGCTGTCTGCCAGTGTGGCAGTTTATGAGCATAAAAAATCGTTGTCTGGTTTTATTTTACCCATCTGGCTGACCCAAATAATTTTTGGTGGCTTAGCATTATTGACCAGTGCAGCGTTTATTACGCCATTATCTTTTGCTGTTTCAAGTCTTGGTATGCTTCTTTTTGCGGGATTTTTACTCCATTACGTCGCCAGTCAGCTGATTGCTCGTTTTGGGCTAATGGTGGGGGCGGGTTTAACGGTTGTTTTATCACTAATCTTAAGTTTGATTCCCATAAAAGCAGTTGTTATTATATTAACAATTATCAGCTTGTCAGCTGTTACGGTCTTGTCAATATTTTCAGGTTTTATTATGAAAATCAGCCATTTAAGAAAAACACTGAATTTTAAAACTGAAGGTCGTTACAATATTTGGCGTGTTTGTGTACGAATTTTAGTACCTTTAGCTCTTGCGGCAGCGCTGGTTGGTTTGGTGTTATCATGGTTTTAAATATTAGTGTCAGTTACGCCAGTCAAACCCGCCAATTTTATAAAACATTACAAGTTGGCAGTGGCACAATGCTGTATCAAGCCATTCAGCTTAGTGGTGTGTTACAAGAAGCCAGTTTGCAAAATTTTGAAAATTGGTGCCAGCAAAATTACAATCATGATACCAATCATAAAGCATGGTATGTAGGTATTTATAGTCAAAAAAAGCGTTTGGATACAGTGTTGATGGATGGTGATAGAGTGGAAATTTACCGTCCCTTGACGATTGACCCAATGGCGCGGCGTAAAGTGAAATCTAAAAATAATAAAAGCACCTAACTTAGGTGCTTTTTGATATTTAATACCAATTAGTATTTGCGAACAGTACGCACTTGCTCACGCCATACTTTTTTCTTATAGCGTTTTACCGCAGCAGCTTTTTTACGCTTACGCTCTTGAGTTGGTTTTTCATAAAATTCTTTTTTACGAACGTCAGCTAAAACACCAGCTTTTTCGCAAGCACGCTTAAAACGGCGGATAGCAATATCCACAGGTTCATTTTCTTTAACCTTTACAAAAGGCATACATTACTCCTATCAAGACAAAATACAATTTGGCTGTATCGTTATAATTAGCACTTGCGGTCTTGGTACGCAGACATCAGCTCAAATCTACCATTACTTTCAAATAAAAAGTAAGTGAAAAATTATAGAACTTTTTATAATGAAAGTCAAATTTTATCTTTGGTTACAACCACCATCAATATCAGACAACCAGCAATCAAACCAATCACACCGTTAAATAAATTTTCAGCCAAACCACCAAAAACGCCAGCCAGCATTGCTAAATCTTGGGCTTGATGATGTAAAACATCTAGACCATGCACCAAAATTCCGCCTCCAACTAAGAACATGGCAATTGTGCCTGCAATTGATAAAAATTTCATCAGAAGCGGTGCAAATGCCAATAAAGCGCGTCCTGTCTTTTGACTTGATTTACTTTGTTTTTGCGTAAGATACAATCCAACATCGTCCATTTTAACAATCAAAGCCACCAGTCCATACACACCAATGGTCATTAAAATAGCAATCAGTGCTAACGAAACTGCTTTGACACCAAAAGTAGCAGCAGTCATGGTGCCTAATGAAATTACTACAATTTCAGCAGATAAGATAAAATCGGTGCGAACAGCCCCTTTGATTTTGTCTTTTTCTAAGGTAACCAAATCCACATTATCATCGGCATTTGCCTGTAGGCGCTGCTGATGATTGTCTTTATCATCTAAATCATGTGGTAATAGTTTGGGAAAAAATTGGTGAATAACTTTTTCAGCACCTTCATAACATAAGAATGCACCACCAAGCATCAATAAGGGTGTAACAGCCCATGCAGCAATCGCACTGATTAAAAGAGCAGTTGGCACAAGAATGATTTTATTGACCATTGAGCCTTTGGCAACTGCCCACACCACAGATAATTCACGGTCAGCACGCACACCAGTTACTTGCTGGGCATTTAGTGCTAAATCATCACCTAGTACACCCGTTGTTTTTTTTGCGGCAACTTTGGTGAGTAAAGAAACATCATCTAACACCGTTGCAATATCATCTAATAATAAAAGTAAACTGCCTGCCATGAATATCCTTAAAATATGTTATAACAAATCACTAAATAATTATCATAACATAAAATAATGACAAACAAAGTAAAATTATTTATCGTTTTATATTGATAACAGTAGGCAATTTTATTGTATATTTTTTTAATTATTAAACTATTTATTAAATTTTTTTATTTAAATTATTATTTTTAAATTTTATAAATTAGCAATGGTTATTTTTTTATTAACAAAATACATCTAAATGGTTTGGTATCAATTTTATATAATATAATTTATTGAAATAAATATATTTTATAAGTTATATTCTCCCGTCAAAAAATCAGCTTATTTTTATCAAATACAAGCACATTTTAATAAAATATTAAATATATTTAATTAAACTATGATTTTTATAAAATAATAAATTTATGTTTCAAAATTTATCATGGTAGTTACAAAAAATTATCATTGCAGATAGGAATTTTTGCTAAAATACAAAAAAATTTTATTTAGGTTATCATTATGAGTTTATTAAATGGCATTATCACCCAAGTTATTACTAATGCAGTTGGCAATAATACTGCCAATAGCCAAAATCAAGGCGGTTTGGGTGGAATCTTAGGCAGCGTACTGGGTGGTCAAAGTCAGCAAAATAGCGGTTTAGGCGGTGTTTTGGGCAATGTCTTAGCCAGTCAATTAGGCAATAATGCATCCAATTCTGCCTTGGGTGGAATCTTAGGCAGCGTACTGGGTGGTCAAAGTCAGCAAAATAGCGGTTTAGGCGGTGTTTTGGGTAGTGTGCTGGGCGGTCCAAGCCAACCACAAAACCAGTCAGGTGGTTTGGATAAAAGTACATTATTGCTTGCACTGTTACCAATTGTGTTAGGTTTTATCCAAAGTAGCGGCGGGCTTTCAGGTGTATTAGATAAAATTAAGGGAAGCGGACTGGGCAATCAAGCACAATCTTGGGTAAATATAGACACTAACAATGATGGTATTGATGCAGGCGATGTAATTCGACTGTTTGGGCAAGATACCATTAATAATGCTTGTCAGCAAACTGGCGCAAGTCAAAATCAGGTGTGTCAGGGTATTGCTGAATTATTGCCACAGGTGGTAAATGATTTGACACCAACGGGCAATCTTAATGATAGTGAACAAGCTGCTAATCAAGAAATCAGCGATATTTTAACTCAATTGCAAAAAGTTTTATAAAATCCGATAAACGGTTTAAATAAGGCAACGAATGCATTCATAGATAATCAACTTTCTTTGTTATAATTAGTTACAAATGTAACAAATTATCTAACAGCCTAAAAGCCAATAAAAGTGAGTCTGTCAGGACAGATTTTTAGAGGTTTTTGGGCTGTATTGTTTTTGGGTTATAACAAAGGAGGCTGATATGCCTTTTAAACCAATACCTGCCGCCATTGCTGTTGGCATTACATTGTTAATTTGGTTTGTGATACCTGTTCCAGAAGGTGTCGCTCCTAACGCGTGGCATTTACTCGCTTTATTTGTAGGAACCATTGCGGCAATTATTGGTAAAGTTTTACCAATTGGAGCAATTGCTTTGATTTCCATTGCATTGGTTGCTATTACAGGAGTTACTGCCGATTCGCCTAAGCAAGCTCTAAATGACGCACTGTCCAGTTTTTCTAATTCATTAATTTGGCTGATTGGTATTTCTATTATGATTTCAAGAGGCTTGATTAAGACGGGTTTGGGGGCAAGAATCGCCTATAAAGTTATTTCTATTTTTGGTAAAAAAACTTTAGGGATTGGTTATTCCTTGGCAATTGCTGAATTGATTTTAAGTCCCATCACGCCTTCTAATACCGCTCGTGGTGGTGGCATTATTCATCCAATTATGAAGTCCATTGCTAATAGTTTTGATTCTAAAGTGGAAAACGGCACACAAAATCGCATTGGTAAATATTTATCATTGGTTAATTATCATTCAAACCCAATTACTTCAGCAATGTTTATTACCGCCACCGCTCCAAACCCAATGGTGGTTAAATTAATCAGTGATGCCACAGGTGCTAATATTTCTATTACTTGGACGCAGTGGGCAGTAGCGATGTTATTACCGGGCATTGCATGTATTTTGCTGATGCCTCTTGTCATTTATTTTGTACAAAAACCTGAAATCACTCAAACGCCTAATGTTAAAGAATTTACCAGTGCCAAACTGTCTGAATTAGGTGCTATTAGTGTCCATGAAAAAATAATGCTAGGCGTGTTTGCATTTATGCTACTTTTATGGGCGAATATTCCCGCAATGCTTTTTGGCAGTGCTTTTGAGGTTGATGCAACCACAACCGCTTTTTTAGGGCTGTCCATTTTAATTTTGACCGGTGTCTTGACTTGGGATGACGTGCTAAAAGAAAAATCAGCATGGGATACCATTATGTGGTTTAGTGCTCTGATTATGATGGCAACATTTTTAGGTAAATTAGGACTGGTGAAATGGTTTTCTCAAAATATTGAGTTTGCGATTGGACATGCTGGCGTTTCATGGGTGGGGGCAGTGGCAATCTTGACACTGATTTATCTTTATACTCATTATTTCTTTGCTAGTACAACTGCCCATATTACTGCGATGTTTGCTGCCTTTTATGGTGTTGGTTTAACACTTGGGGCGCCACCGATGCTTTATGCATTAATTTTGGCAGCAACAAGCAGCTTGATGATGACTTTAACTCATTATGCGACAGGTACAGCACCCGTTATCTTTGGTTCGGGTTATAGTACACTTGGTGAATGGTGGAAAGTTGGTTTTGTCATGAGTGTGGTCAATTTGATTGTTTGGATTGGCGTGGGATTGATTTGGTGGAAGGTTTTAGGCTATTACTAACACACCTTAAAATAACTGTAATAACAAAATACCAAGTTAATTTGGTATTTTGTTTAATTTATTTATTCGTTTATTATGACTGATTTAGCTGTTAAGTTACTAGTGTAAACGTTGTTACACAGATAAACTTTCACTGATTTTTATCAATTTAATAAATAATATAAGCCTAATAGGTGGATAGAGGTAAAAACACGTAAAATAAATAAGATAGGGCGCATTTTATGATAAACTTCTAATCAAATCATGTATAAATGCATTATTAGTATCACACACTGATAAAAAAATATAATGACAGAAAAGGTTTTATGATAGTATTTTGTATTTTTAATGATAGTATTAAGCTCAATCAATCATTGATAAATCTATTGCCATTGTAAAAATATTTCGGATGATGATTATGAATTTTGAATTGATGTTAAGCATTTGTTTGGGCGTCGGGTTGGCAGCAAGTTCAGGTTTTCGTGTGTTTGTGCCACTATTTGTTATGTCAATTGCGGCTTATTTTAATGTGTTGTCTTTAAGTGAAAATTGGACTTGGCTTGGCAGCCCTTATGCTTTGATAATTTTTGCAGTAGCGAGTATTGTGGAGTCTTTAGCTTATTTGGTGCCTATCGTGGATAACGCGTTGGATAGTCTAGCGATACCATTGGCAGGTATGGCAGGCACAATGACCGTGGCGTCTAATGTGGCAAATTTAAGTCCAGAGGCAACTTGGGTGCTTGCCATTGTGGCAGGTGGTGGAGCGGCTACGGCAGTAAAAAGCACCTCAGCACTGACTCGGGTAGCTTCAACTGCTACCACTGCAGGACTTGCCAATCCAGTCATTGGTGCTGCTGAAACGGGCGCAGCAGTTGGTTTATCTGTTTTGGCTATTGTTATGCCTGTTGCTGCTGCTATTGTAGCTATTTTGGGACTGTTGTGTTTAATTTGGTTTGGTGTCAAAATTAAAAAACGTTTGGCAAATGAGCCATAAATTACATATTATTTAAGTCTTCAAGCGTCATCGTCAAGGCTTCTAAACTGATATCCATGCTAAACCCCCGATATTGTAAAAATCGCAATTGTCGGGCTTTTTCTTTGGGGTCTTTAGGAATAAAATTACCATATTTTTTAGTTCTGGCTTCAATCGCAAGTTTTCGCCAATCAATATTTTCTTGGTTTTGGTGATTGTCTGGATTTTCCAAAACAGTACCATCAGTCAAACTGTCAATGTCTGCACGACGAATCAATTCATCTAAGGGTAATTGCGGGGAAATACCATGCTTATAAAAGCTTTGTAAAATGTATTGTTTGCCACGTCCTTTACGCAGCGCTTCACGAATAAGCATATAAGTACAGCGTTCATCACTTTGATAACCTTTTTTAGCAAATTCTACCAAAAGCTCTTCTACCATTTTAGGGTCTTGGTCTTTATCAAGCAGTTTTTGACGAAGCTCCTTTTGAGAGAGTTCACGTCGTGATAGATAATAAAAAGCCAACCAACGTAAACGATTGGTTTTTTTATTATTTTCAACTAAAGGCTCGCTATCAATGGTTGCTAATATTTTGGATAGATGGTCATCATTGATAGAAATTTGGCAATTTATTGTGTTATTTTCAGATGGATTGGCTGTTTTGGTTAAAGATTTTTTGCTGATTTTTTTTGTATTGTTAGATTGATTTTTGTTTTTTAATGCAATATGGTGTTTTGTTGTTTTTTCTTTTTGGATGGATGGGGAAGAATCGGCAGGTACAGATTTGCCTATACCTGCCAAAATTTCATCCAATGTTTTGATTTTAGACATAGGTTAGGATTCTTCTGTATCCATCTCTACATCGTCATCAGCGCTCTCTTGAGGAGGAATACTGGCTTTATTGAGTTTTTCAGCGCGAATTTTTGCTTCAATTTCGTTAGCAATATCAGGATTTTCAGCTAAATATTTAACTGTATTTGCTTTTCCTTGACCAATTTTACTGCTGCCGTAACTGTACCAAGCACCAGATTTTCCTAAAGCACCTACATCCACACCCAAATCAACAACTTCAGCTAAATGGTTAATGCCAGCGCCATACATGATTTGGAATTCAGTTTGGCGAAATGGAGGAGCCATTTTGTTTTTGATGACTTTAACGCGAGTTTCAGAACCAGTGATTTCTTCGCCTTCTTTAACAGAGCCAATGCGGCGAATATCTAAACGCACAGATGCATAAAATTTCAATGCATTACCGCCAGTTGTGGTTTCAGGACTACCAAACATCACACCAATTTTCATGCGAATTTGGTTAATAAAGACCACCAAGCAGTTGGAACGTTTGGCATTACCAGTGATTTTACGTAGGGCTTGACTCATTAGGCGAGCTTGCAGCCCCATATGACTGTCGCCCATTTCGCCTTCAATCTCAGCTTTTGGTGTCAAAGCAGCAACTGAGTCAACCACAATCATATCCACCGCGCCAGAACGTACTAACATGTCCACGATTTCAAGCGCTTGTTCGCCATTATCAGGCTGGCTAACCATAAGTTTATCAACATTGACGCCAAGTTTGCGCGCATAAATGGGGTCTAAAGCATGTTCAGCGTCGATAAAGGCGCAAACACCACCTTGTTTTTGACATTCGGCAATGGTCTGTAGGGTTAAAGTGGTTTTACCAGAGCTTTCTGGACCAAAAATTTCCACAATTCTTCCTTTGGGCAGTCCACCAATACCCAACGCCACATCAAGCCCAAGTGAACCTGTGGAGACAACATCAACATCAACGGCAACCGCTTCGTCGCCTAGGTTCATAATGGCGTTTTTGCCAAAATGTTTTTCAATCTGAGCAAGTGCTGCCTTAAGCGCTTTTTCTTTATTTTCGTCCACAGATACACCTTTAAACGTTGTGAAAATCAACTTTATTTTAGCATAAATTTTTAGATAAAAATGACCGTTTATCTGAAAAATTCGGTAATATTGTTTAAATTTTGAACATAATTATTAAATACTGCTTAATTCATTACGCAAAAATACCCAAGTGTTTTTATCGCTTTGACTAGCAGAAAAATAGTAGCCATCTTGATTAAATGCTTTTAAATCTTCTGGATTTTCCAATTGGTTCTGGGCGATAAACCTTGTCATCATACCACGTGCTTTTTTTGCATAAAAACTAATGATTTTGTATTGTCCATTTTTATAATCTAAAAATTTAGGTGTAATAATGTCAGCATGAATTTTTTGTTTATTAACCACCTTAAAATATTCTTCAGAAGCTAAATTGATTAAAGTATTAAAATTATTTTCTTTTAAAATCTGATTGATTAAATTGGTAATGTGGTTATCCCAAAATTGATATAAATTATCTTTTTGATTGATTTTTAGTTTTATTCCCATTTCTAGACGATAGGCCAAGATTAAATCTAAGGGTTTTAATAAACCATACAGTCCCGATAAAATTCCCATATGGTGATTCAAATAAAGTATTTCATTTTTATTTAAAGAGTCAGCATCTAAACCCTGATAAACATCCCCATTAAATAGATAAATAGCAGGTTTGGCATTATGATTAAAAGGATAAGACCAGTGTTGGTGACGAACTGTATTTAATTGAGCAATTTTATCAGAAATATTCATCAATTCTTGCAATTCAATATTGTCATACTGTTTTAACTTTGACATAATTTGTTGCGAATATTGAATTAAATTTGGCTGACTATAATACTCTGATAAATTTAAAGAAATTTGATGATTTTCATCTAAATTTTTTGCTGGAGAAAGTAAAAAATACATTATAAAGTTTCCAATTGTTTCTGTAGTTTAATTAAAATTTAGATAAATTATTCTTGATTGAAAAATAATAGTTTGTTAATATCCAAATTTTAATTGGAGAAAAATATGACATTAGATTGGTCAGATACATTAGAAATTGCCATTGCATTGGCAGACAAATATCCTAATGAAGATGTACAATATATTCGTTTTACCGATTTGCACCGTTATGTTTGCGAGTTAGATGGCTTTATTGGTTTGCCTGAAAAATCTAACGAAAAAATTTTAGAAGCCATACAAATGGCATGGCTTGATGAATTGTAAAATTTAACTCAAAATTAGAGCAATAAATTTTCCAAAATCAGCTCATAAATTTGGGTTAATTTTTCTAAATCAGCAATTGCTACGTTTTCATTTACTTGATGAATGGTTGCGTTTAATACGCCTAATTCCACCACTTCAGCCCCCATGGGTGCAATAAATCGCCCGTCAGATGTGCCACCTGAAGTCGATAGAGTCGTTTTTGTCCCCGTAACTTTTTTGATGGCATTTTCGCAGGCATCAACCAGCACGCCTTTTTCGGTTAAAAATGGATTGCCTGACAACTTCCAGTCAATATGATAATCTGCTTTTTTGTTGGCAAAATGTTTATCAAAAATATCATGAACGGCTTGTTTTAAACCAGATTCATTTTGCTCAGTTGAAAAACGAAAATTAAATTCAACGTGTAGTGTTTTGGGAATGACATTATTGGCTCCTGTACCAGCATGAATGTTGGAAATTTGTAAGCTGGTTGGTGGAAAATAGTCATTGCCATTATCCCATACAACTGATGATAATTCATCCAAAGCTGCCAAAGCATCGTGAATTGGATTAACGGCTAAGTGCGGATAAGCAACATGTCCTTGTTTGCCAGTAACGGTTAAAACACCATTTAGTGAACCGCGACGCCCATTTTTAATAACATCACCTAGGGTTTTTGTACTTGATGGTTCTCCAACCAAACAATAATCAATTTTTTCTTGGCGGTTTTGTAGAGTTTGAGCAACTTTTATAGTGCCATGTGTTGCCACTCCTTCCTCATCAGCAGTCAGCAGTAGGGCAATTGAACCTTTGTGGTTTGGGTGTCTGTTAATAAAATTTTCACACGCTATCACAAAACAAGCAATTGCCGTTTTCATATCAGCAGCCCCTCGCCCATAAAGCATGCCATCGGCAACGGTTGCACTAAAAGGCGGGTAAGTCCAGCTATTTTCATCACCCACAGGCACAACATCAGTATGCCCTAAAAAACAAATTAACGGACCTTGGTTACCACGTTTTAACCAGAGATTTTTTACTTCACTGGCAGGATTGTTTGGTTCGCCAAAATACATAAATTCACCATTAAAACCGTATTTTTGTAAGCGTTGATAAATAATATCTTGGCAATTTTCATCGTTGGGAGTAATGGAAGGTTTTTGTAATAATTCAATACTAAGTGATAATGTAGGTGTCATAAAAATTCCAATTATTTAAGGTTAAAAGACATCTTGTTATAATACATCATCGCAGCGCAGCCAAGTGGCGATGGAATAACGTTCTCGGTGAGTTTTTTCCACTTGATGCAAAAGATTGCTATCAAAAATCACCAATCTATCAGCTTTTGGGCTGATTTGGTGTGTGATGTTTGTTTTGTCTACCAAGCTGATTTCTCCGCCATCGTTATCACCCCAATCATTATTAAGATAATAAACTGCTGAAATAATCCGTTCATTTCTGCCAGCAGGATTATCGCGATGCCATTGATAGCCATGCCCTACAGGATAACGAGCGTAATGGGCTTCCCCGCGTTTAATGTTGGTAAAAAACACCTGATTAAAAAACGATCCAAGTCGTTCAAGGTCTTTTAGATACGTCAAACCATATGGACAATTTTCATTTATCCATACTGTACTATCACCACGAACATCAGTAAGTCTTTGTCCATGTGTTAGATGAGCATTTTGATACGATAAAAGCTCACTTTCTTTTTGCAATTGGCTAAGTGTTTTTTTGCCAAAACAATCATCTAAAATCACATAGCCATATTTCACAAAAAAATCTAATTTTTTATCATCAAAAATTTCGTGCCAATTGGGAGTAAATTGTTCAATCATGCCCATCACTCAAATAAAGTTAGCCAAAAATATCAACCTATGCTACCATAACTATAAATAAAAATGTGAATAATCTTAAATTTATGAATTACAAACACGCTTATCATGCAGGCAATTTTGCCGATGTTGCCAAGCATATTTTATTACTTCAATTGTTAAGCCACTTTTCAAGCAAAAATAAGCCATTTTATGTTTTAGATGCGTATGGTGGGCGTGGGCTTTATGCACTCAATAGCACTGAAGCTCAAAAAACTCAAGAAGCTACCTTGGGAGTTAAGTTACTTGAAAAAACTGCTTTGGATAATCAAACTCCAAAGGCGGTCATGCAGTATTTAAGCGATTTACAAATAGCCAAAAAAACTTATGACAATCATGTATATCCAGGTTCACCATGGTGGATAGCTAATTATAGTCAAACACATTTGTCAGATACTACATTAATGCGAGCCGAAGCTTTTGAGGCAATTGCTGATGAATACGATGCATTAAATTATCAGTTATATCAACTACCTATTGGCATTCATCATCGTGATGCTTTTGAAGGTGTGCCCGCTGTTATCCCTCCTAAGGAAAAGCGCGGACTCATACTTTTAGACCCGCCCTTTGAACAAGAACACAAAGATTTTAGCCGATTAGTTGACCTTTTGGTTGCTTGCCATAAAAAATGGGCAACAGGTACATTTGTGCTTTGGTATCCTTTAAAAAACAAAGAAGCCACAGATTTGTTTTATAAAAAAATGAAACGTACAGGTATTAAAAAACAGCTGATTTGTGAGCTTAATTTATATCCAAACGATGTAGCTGTTGGTCTTAATGGTACAGGGCTTTTTGTGATAAATCCACCTTGGCAATTTGATGTATTTGCCACTCAAATTTTGCAATATCTAGCAAACGTTTTAAAACCTGAAGATGCACCTGTTATGCCACTTGATGATATGGCAGTGGTTAAATGGCTTGTGGGTGAGTGATTGAGTGATAAACTATGGGACAAAAAATTACAGATGAACATAACGGCATTGTCTTTGAGGTGATGGAAGACGACACCATAAATGGCAAAAAAGAACGGAGACGCGGTGTTTATTTGGTTCCAAACCTAATTACCAGTTTGTCGTTATTGTCTGCTTTTTTTTCATTAACATTAAGTGCCGATGGGCATTTTTATAAGGCGGCTTTGGCGATTTTTATTTCAGCAATTTTAGATGGTATGGATGGTCGGGCAGCTAGATTATTAAATGCCCAAAGCCCTTTTGGTGAACAATATGATAGCTTAGCAGACATGGTGGCATTTGGACTTGCTCCTGCGATGCTTGCTTATCATTTTGCATTACAATACTTAGGGCGATTTGGTTTGGCGTGTGCTTTTGTGTTTGCAGCTTGCGCGGCTTTTCGATTGGCAAGGTTTAATATACAAATTGGTGTAGTGGATAAAAAGTTTTTTATTGGTTTGGCAAGCCCTTTAGCGGCGCTACTCATTGCTAGTAGTACTATGGTTTTGTTGGATTTACAGATAAATTTTGCTCAATCAAATCTTACTATTTTCTTTGCTATTTGGACAGCAGTTTGTGGTCTTTTGATGGTGAGTAATGTTAAATATTATTCATTTAAAGACTTTGATAGAAAAAAAGTTCCCTTTGTGGTATTGATGGCAATGGTATTACTGATGGTTGCAGTCATTTATGACATCCCAATGGGGATTTTGACGTTGGGGATTGTCTATGCACTCTCAGGATTTGTCATCACATTAAGACATAAAAATGAAAAAATTTAAAAATTTTTCAAAAATCCCTTGACCTAGAAAAATTTTGCTATATAATACGCAGCCACTTATCCAATAAAACCTTACAAAATAGTAAATATTGATTAAGTAAAAATTTAAAAAACAGCTTGACAAATTAACTTTTCATAGTAAAATGGTCAGTCTTAACACCAGATGATGGGTTAAACACTTTTTAAAAACAAATTAAGAACAACTTGTGTGGATTT